>JAESFJ010000037.1_pt1 | contig 244599 bp, 260 predicted proteins | sample 9266161 | NCBI WGS metagenome assembly JAESFJ01 (sample SAMN14506165, study PRJNA617096) | algae metagenome | isolation source: Calothrix sp. FI2-JRJ7 and co-occurring heterotrophs from granitic desert soil | place: USA: Red Pass Lake area, Fort Irwin, California | collected 2000-06-01 | reverse complement strand
AATACCCCTTTGCGCACAATCGAACTGATTGGTTCGGTAATTACACCCGGTATCCACCTTGGCACTTGAAATTTGGGATGAGGAAAAACAGCGGGTTAGGCTGTCTTTTTGCCGTCATTTAACTATGGCATAGAACGATTATTTTTTATTTCTTTCACCCTTTTGTGACTGCCGTTTGAGGGCTGGCCGGCTGCAAAGATCAGCGTCGTGGCCAGACTGACGGCAGCGTTGGGCGTTGTCGGCGACAACCGCCCGGTCTTCCTGCTCCCGGCAGTTCGCTCCCGTCGACCGAGTTTCACCGCGCTGTGGAAGACGTCTCACCTCGACGGAATCTTGGCCCGGGCGTTTCGCCTGCAGCCCTTTCAACGGGTGATTTTACCTCTCGAAGCAGCCTCCGACGGCGCCTCCTTTCCCCGGTTTCGGCCGATCCAGGGCATCGTTTTGCTACTTTTCCAGCCGCGTTGAATAACACGACTAATTCAGTAGTCTTAAATTGTTGGCGCCAGAGAGGAGGCACAGAGATGACGTGCATTGGGAAAAGTCTCGCGGCGTTTCTGGTCGGCCTGAGCCTGTCCACCGGCCTGGTGCTGCCAGCGGGGGCCACCGAACTTCTCAACGTTTCCTACGATCCGACGCGGGAGCTCTATGCCGAATTCAACGCCGCCTTCGCCAGACACTGGCAGGAGGAGACCGGCGAGACCGTGACGGTCAGCCAGTCGCATGGCGGTTCCGGTCGCCAGGCCCGCGCCGTGATCGAGGGCCTGGAGGCCGATGTCGTGACGCTTGCCCTGCAGAGCGACATCGACATCATCGCCGAGCGGGCAAAGCTGATCGCACCTGACTGGCGCACCCGCCTGCCCAACAGCTCGTCCCCCTATACCTCGACCATCGTTTTCCTCGTCCGCAAGGGCAATCCGAAGAACATCCGGGATTGGGGCGATCTGGTGAAGGGTGACGTGCAGATCGTCACGCCCAACCCGAAGACTTCGGGCGGCGCGCGCTGGAACTATCTCGCCGCCTGGGCCTGGGCGACGAAGGAATTTCGCAGCGATCAGCAGAAGATCCGTGACTATGTCGGAGAGATCTACCGCCGGGCACCGGTGCTCGATACAGGCGCCCGCGGGGCGCTGACGAGCTTTGCCCAGCGCGCGATCGGCGACGTGCTGATCTGCTGGGAAAACGAGGCCCATCTGGCCGGCAAGGAGTTCGGTGCCGACCAGTTCGACATCGTCACGCCGTCGCTGTCGATCCTCGCCCAGCCGCCGGTCGCCGTGGTCGATGCCAATGTCGACAAGAAGGGCACCCGCAGAGTGGCGGAAGCCTATCTGAACTACCTCTATTCGTCAGAAGGCCAGACGCTCGCGGCAAAGCATTTCTACCGCCCCTCGCGACCGGACCTTGTCGCCGCAGGCGCAGGCCCCGAACTGCCGAAGCTCGATCTCGTCACCATCGATGATCCGCAATTCGGCGGCTGGGCCAAAGCGCAGCCGGAGCATTTTGGCGACGGCGGCATCTTCGATCAGATCTACCGCCCCTGACGGGCGGCTCCTCCCAAGGGGCAGGAAGGCGGTTCCGCAAGGGCCGCCTTCTCTTTATTGGCATCTCTGTAAATGGCGTCTGGCTGGCCGGCGGCTGCCTGTCGTTGCGCCGCAGCACCTTTTCCGCTACAGAACCTCATCCACAAGGACCCGGTGCAAATCCGGGTGGCTCTTCTGGCCGCCGATCCGCCAGACAACACAGCAACGCAACCCATCTTCTCTTCCTGGCCCGAATCCCCTTCGGACCGTTGCAACAACTGTGAAAAATCAACAATGCAAACTTTCTCGAATTACCGCCGCGAGTGGTTCTCCAACATCCGTGGTGACATTCTTTCCGGCATCGTCGTGGCACTCGCTCTGATCCCAGAAGCCATCGGCTTTTCCGTCATCGCCGGCGTCGATCCCAAGGTCGGCCTCTACGCCTCCTTCGCCATTGCCTGCGTCACCGCCTTTGTCGGCGGACGCCCCGGTATGATTTCGGCCGCCACCGCCGCCACCGCCGTGATCATGGTGACGCTGGTCAAGGAACACGGCCTGCAATATCTCTTCGCCGCCACCATCCTGATGGGCCTCATCCAGATACTCGCAGGTTACCTGAAGCTCGGCCGCGTCATGCGTTTCGTGTCCCGCTCGGTCATCACCGGCTTCGTCAACGCACTCGCCATCCTGATCTTCATGGCGCAGCTGCCCGAGCTGATCGGCGTGCCGGGGCTCACCTATGCCATGATCGCCGGCGGCCTCGCGATCATCTACCTCTTCCCCTATGTGACCAGGGCCATTCCCTCGCCGCTGGTCGCGATCGCCGTGTTGACCACGCTTGCCTGGTGGACGGGCATGGACCTGCGCACCGTCGGAGATCTCGGCGAACTGCCCTCGACGCTGCCTGTCTTCCTGCTGCCCGACGTGCCGCTCACACTAGAGACACTGCAGATCATCCTGCCCTATTCGCTGACGCTCGCCGCCGTCGGCTTGCTTGAATCGCTGCTGACCGCCCAGATCGTCGACGACATGACGGATACGCCGAGCAACAAGAGCCAGGAATGCATCGGCCAGGGCACCGGCAACATCGCCTCGGCCCTGATCGGCGGCATGGGCGGCTGCGCCATGATCGGCCAGTCCGTGATCAACGTCACCTCCGGTGGACGTGGACGCCTGTCTGCCTTCGTTGCCGGCGCCTTCCTGCTCTTCCTGATCGTGGTGCTCGATGATCTCGTCCGCATCATCCCGATGGCAGCCCTGGTCGCCGTCATGATCATGGTCTCGATTGGCACCTTCTCCTGGCGCTCGATCCTGGATCTGCGCCGCAATCCCTGGCCGTCCTCGGTCGTTATGCTGGCAACCGTCGTGACCGTGGTCGCGACCCACGACCTCGCCAAGGGCGTCATTGTCGGCGTGCTGCTGTCGGGTATCTTCTTCGCAGGCAAGGTGGCAAAACTCTTCCGCGTCACCCGCCATGCCGACGAAACCTCCGGCACCGTTACCTACCGCGTCACGGGCCAGATCTTCTTCGCCTCGGCCGAGAGCTTCATCCACGCCTTCGACTTTACCGATGTTGCGAAGAAAGTCGTCATCGACGTCACCGCCGCCCATCTCTGGGACATTACCGCTGTCGGCGCGCTCGACAAGATCGTGCTCAAATACCGCAAGGCCGGCATCGAGGTCGAGGTTCTCGGCTTCAACGAGGCAAGCGCCGACATGGTCGACCGCTTCGCCCTGCATGACAAGGACGAGCGCCTCGCCGCAAGTGCCGCTTTGCACTGATATGAGGGCAGGGGGCACTGATATGAGGGCAGGGGGCGCCGAGAAAATCGGCGCCCCTCGTCCAGCCTCACCTCGCGATCAAGCAAAGGTGAGGTCGCAAAACCGGATCCGCGCACTACCCTTTAGGTTAGGGGTCAACCAATCCGGAGAACGCTCATGAACCGCTCACTCTCCCTGTCTATCCTGGCAGGCGTCGCCCTCTCTGCCGGTGCGGCCATGGCCCATCACGGCTGGTCCTGGGCCGAGGCGGACCAGATCGACCTGACCGGCAAGATCACCGCGATCTCCTTTGCCCCGCCGCATCCGACCCTGGAACTCGACACCGCCGACGGCGCCTGGCGGATTGAACTCGGCAATCCCGGTATCACCCAGCGCTCCGGCTTCGTCGAAGGTTTGGTCGCCGTCGGTGACGAGGTGACCGTGCGCGGCAACCGGTCTCTCGATCCGGATGAAAAGCGGCTGAAGGCGGTGCGTGTCATCGTTTCGGGCAAGAACTACGACATCTACCCCAACCGCATCGTCACCAACTGATCGGCATGGAGTGGCTGGCAATCCTTACGGCACCCGTGGGTCAGGCGCTCATCCGCTGGCCCACGCTCTACATTTTTCTCAATGCCAGCCACATTCTCTCGCTCGCCATGTTGATCGGCGCAAGCGTCATCCTCGATCTGCGGCTGCTCGGAGGCGTCAGCCGATTGCCGCTCGCAGACACGGCAGCCGTGCTGTCGCGCATCGCGGCCCTTGCCCTGGGGACCACCATGCTGACCGGGGTACTGCTCTTTTCCGTGCGCCCGCTCGAATATGTTGAAAACACAGCCTTCCTGATCAAGATCGGCCTCGTGCTGCTCGGCACGCTCAACGCGCTTGCCGTGCGCGCCTCCAGGCACTGGGCGGCCCTGCTCGCCGGAGCACGCCCCGCGCCTCAACTGCGCCTGGCCGCTTCGGTGTCACTCGCAATCTGGCTCGCTGCCCTGCTTGCCGGGCGCTGGATCGGCTTCCTTTAGCGGCATTTGCTCTCGTAGCGCTCCACCCGACCCAACCAAAGATGACAATCGTCAGGTCATTGCGCTTCTGGATGGCAGTGCTACTCTCATTCCCGTTGTTTCGGGGGATTTCAACATGCCACAATTATCTGTCTGGTATTTTCGCACCGCCATCCTGTTCCTGATCGCCGGCATCTGTCTCGGCCTCTACATGTCGATCACTCACAAGTTCGAGGCGACGGGCGCGCATGCCCATATCAATCTGCTCGGCTGGGTGACGATGGCGATCTTCGGCATCTACTACGCGTTGAACCCGCTTCAGGCCGCAAGCCGGATCGCCAAGATCCAGTACATGCTCTACACGCTCGGCATCCTGGTCATGGGGCCGTCGCTCTTCCTGATGCTGACCGGAAACACCGCGCTCGAGCCTGTCGTCGCGGTCTCCTCGTTGGTGACCTTCGCAGGCATCCTGCTGTTTGCGGTGATCCTGTTTACGCGCAAGGCGTGAGGGCGGAGTCGGCTGCAGGCGCCTGCCAGCGCGCAAGCGCCTCCAGTCCCGCCGGCGTCAGGCCATAGACGCCGCGTTCAACGCGCTCGAACCAGCCATAGACATTGGCCTGCAGGATCTTGGCCGCCTCTGGCACCGCGGCGCGGATATCCCGCACCCTGAGCGGACCGGCGGAAAGCGCCGCCGCACAGCCCAGCGCCTGCTGGCGGTATGCGGTCATCAGTGGCGTCCGTGTGCTGCCGCCGACGGCCGGATCGCCCTTGCGCTTCTGGTGCTCGCGCATCAGCCGGGAGCGCCGCTTTGGATCCGTCCGCGGCATCGGCGTGACCGAACCTACGATGACGCTGACCTCGCCGCGATCCGAAATGCCGAGCATGCCAATCCCGAGTCTTCGGCAGAGATTCCGGTAGCGCTTGTCGGCTTCGCGACCCTTGCCCTTGGCCGAGACGCGTGCCGCGATCCAGACCTCGTCGGCAACAGAGGCGCGGTCGACGGCCTGCAGGATGAGTTCGAGATTGAAGCTGAGTTTCAGCTCGCAGACGACAACGACGGGCGGCTCTTCATCGCGAATGCCAACCACGTCGCAGCCGCCGACTTCGCCCTTCACGGCATAACCCGCCTGTTCGAGGAAGCCTTTGACCGGCAGGTAGAGCGAGGTTTCCATCGGGCCTGAAGATTCGGTTGCGGAGAGAAACGACACCTATCGTGCTTCGTCCGCCTGCGTCACCTCAAAAAGCGCAAGCGCTGTGACAAGAAACGGGTGGCCTTCCCCGCCGTCGATCAGCAGGCTTCTGCCTCCACCGCCAAGGAGGCCCCGCGTGAACCCCGACCGTATCGACTCTGCCCGCTGGCAGGCCATCCTCACCCGCGACCGGTCCATGGACGGACGCTTCGTCTACGGCACCCTCTCCACCGGCATCTTCTGCCGCCCGTCCTGCGCCGCGCGCCCGGCGCGACCGGAGAGCGTCGTCTTCCACGAAACGGCGGAAGCCGCCCGTGAGGGCGGCTTCCGAGCCTGTCTGCGCTGTCGTCCGGATCAGCCCCAAGCTTGGGGCAACCTTAGACCTTCCTCACACAAGGAAGATCGAGATGATCGGAAAGGCCGTGAGCAGCACAATGCGGAAGAGGTCGGCGGTGACGAAGGGCACGATCCCCTTATAGGTCTCGCGGATCGGCACGTCGCGCGCCATCGCCGATATGATGAAGAGGTTGAGCCCTACCGGTGGTGTTATCATGCCGATCTCGGCCACCATCAGCACCAGGATGCCGAACCAGATGGCGAAATGTTCCGGGCTCATGCCGAAATCCATCGCCGTGACGATCGGGAAGAAGATCGGGATGGTGAGCACGATCATGGAGAGCGAATCCATGATGCAGCCGAAGATGATGTAGAGCACCAGGATGATGATCAGCACCGTCATCGGCGCGAAGCCTTGCGCCGTCACCCATTCCGCGCCCACCTGTGGCAGCCGGGAGAAGGCGAGGAAAGAGTTGAACACCGAGGCACCGAGGATGATGAAGAAGATCATGCCGGTCGAAACCGCCGTCTCCTTGAAGCAGTCGAAGAGCGACTTGCGGTCGAGCCCGCCATTGACGAAGGCGACGAGGCCGGCACCCGCAGCGCCGATGGCTGCGGCCTGGGTCGGGGTGAACCAGCCGAGATAGATGCCGCCGACGACCAGAAAGAAGATCGCAGCCACTGGCCAGACCGCAATCAGCGCCGGCACGCGGTCCTTCCACGGGATGCGCGCCGCATGCCCTGCTGCATCAGGCTTCAGCCGCACATAGATGGCAATGACCACGAGATAGGAGACCGCCGCGATGATGCCGGGCACGAAGGCCGCCAGAAAGAGCTTGGCGATGTTCTGCTCGGCGAGGATCGCATAGATCACCAGCACGACGGATGGCGGGATCAGGATCCCGAGCGTGCCGCCGGCGGCAAGCGAAGCCGTGGCAAGCCCGCCGGCATAGCCGTTGCGCTTCAGTTCCGGCAGCGCCACCTGCGCCATGGTCGCGGCCGTGGCGAGCGACGAGCCGCAGATCGAGCCGAAGCCGGCGGAAGCCCCGATCGCGGCCATCGCGACGCCGCCCTTGCGGTGCCCGAGAAAGGCAGCAGCTGCATTGAACAGGGCCTGGCTCATCCCGCCGCGCGCTGCGAACTGCCCCATCAGCAGGAAGAGCGGAATGATCGACAGCGAGTAGTTCGCATTGGTGTTCCAGGCGAGCACCTTCATTTGCGCCAGAACGGGGGTCCACTTGTCCAGCACCAGATAGGTGCCGACAATGCCGGTGCCGAGCATGGCAGCCCCGATCGGCACGCGCAGGAAGATCAGGAGAATGAGGACGGGAAAGGACCAGAGGCCGATTTCAATGCTGCTCATCAGTGCGCTCCCATCGCGGCAACGATTGTCTTGCCACGGCGAATGTCGCGGATGTCGGCGGCGATCACGTAGAGGCAGACGATGACATTGGCGATGAGGATGGCAAGCGCGATCGCAAAGCCCCACCAGACCGGCATCAGCAGCAGCGGCGTCGTCTCGCCATTGCCGATCTTGTCCATCGTCCCCACGGCATGTCGCCAGGTGACGAGGCCGATCAGCACCGCGATGACCACGTCGCCGATGAGCTGGGTCCAGTTCATGGCCTTCGGCCCGAAGGCGGAGATCAGGATATCGACGCCCACATGGCCGCGCTTCAGCTGGCAGAAGGGCAGGAAGGCGAAGACGGCGAGGCCGCAAAGCGCCTCGACCAGTTCGATTTCGCCGGGCAGGGGACGTAGTGTCAGCCCGCCGACGATCGAGGCAACGGTCAGCCCGCAGGCAACCACGAGACAGAAGCCGCCGAACAGAACTAGGCTCGTGGCAAGGGCATGACAGCCCCGCTCCAGTCTGTCGAAGCTGGTGAAAGTGGCAGTCGCCATCAACAAGTCCTCTGATACGCTCAAAAGGTCCGGGCGCGTTGCGACAAGCGCCCGGACAAGTCTGGGAGGTTATTACTGAGTGTTCGCCTGGATGAGCGCAAGCGCGTCGTTGTAAAGCGTCGTGCCGTCGAGGCCCTTGCCGTCCATTTCGGCGATCCAGGCCTTGGTCACGGCTTCACCGGCAGCCTTCCAGCGGGCGGTTTCGGCTTCATCGAGCGTGATGATCGTATTGCCGGCCTTCTGGGCGATGTCCTGTCCGCGAACATCACCGGCATCCATGGCCTTGCCGAAGAGACGCGCGAGCTCCTTGCCGGAATTGTCGTCGATCACCTTCTTCAGGTCGTCAGGCAGCGCATCATAGCTGTCCTTGTTCATCGCAAACAGGAAGGTCGCGGTGTAAAGGCCGTTCTTGCCGGAGAACTGCGTATGGTTCGGAGCCAGTTCGGCGATCTTGATCGCCGGCGTTACTTCCCACGGCACGACGGTGCCATCGATGACGCTCTTCGACAGGCTCTCCGGCACAGCTGTCACCGGCATGCCGACGGGAGATGCGCCCATGGCTTCAAGCATCTGGTTGACCACCTTGGAGGTGCCGCGCAGCTTGAGGCCGTTCATGTCTTCGAGTGCCTTGACCGGCTTGGCGCCGACGGTATGGATCAGGCCGGGACCATGCGCATGGACGGCCAGCACCTTGTAGTCGGCGAATTCGTCCGTCAGGTGCTTCTCGTAATATTCCTGGAAGGCAACAGAGGTCGCTTCACCCGTGGTCACCATGAAGGGTAGTTCGAAGGCTTCGGACTTCGGGAAGCGTCCCGGGGTATAGCCGATGACGGTCCAGGTGAGGTCGATCACCCCGTCCTTCACTTGGTCGACGAGGTCGGCGGGCTTGCCGCCGAGCTGCATCGCCGGATAGAGCTCCACGGCAATGCGGCCGCCGGAGTCAGCCTGGATCTTTTCGGCCCAGGGCTGCAGCACCTTGGACGGGATGGTCGCCTGCGGCGGCAGCATCTGGTGCAGTTTGAGCGTAACGTCCGCAGCGAAACTGGCGGATCCGGTCAGGCAAAGCGCGGCACCGGACAGCCCGGCGATGAAAAACTGACGCAACATGATTTCCTCCTCCCATGTTTTGTTTGAACTGGGAAAAACCACCGGCTCGAGGCAACGGAGCGATCGGAAGACATGACGGTCGGACATGTCGAGATCGCGTCGCCCGGTTCCTCACTCCCATCCGGCAGACTCTCCCTTGTCAGTTATGATTACAGATGGGCTGCGGGCAGGCAAATAATTATGTGGCCCGAAACCATAACCATATCGGTATGCATCATATGGGTGGTTACCCGGGATGACCGTGGCTTCAGCGCCCGCACTCGGCGTTCCCAGGGCCTCGCCTCTTGGCGCAACCTGCTTCTCCGGTTATAGCTCGCGCCTCCAGCCCGTTCATGAGGACGCGTGGCGGGCGATTGTCGATCTGCAAGGATGATCCTGGATGCGTTTTCCAATCTTTGGCGTTCGTCGCCGATCGCGCCCCTTTTACGTTACGCTTTGCCTGATCTCGGCGGTCGGCCTCACTGCCTGCGCCGGTCGCCCCGGCCCGGAAACCCTTGGCACCGTGGCGCTCGACGACTTCAGCCCGACGCGGGTGGAGACGCTCTATACGGTCACCACGCGCGACCGCGCCGAACCGGGCACCAATGTCTTCACCACGTCCAAGACCCGCGAGCCCAATTACGCCAGCTTCGACATCTCGATTCCGCCGAACCACGTGCCGGCCAATATCGAATGGCCGAAGCCCGGCCGCAAACCGGATCCGAAGACCGACTTTGCTGTCGTATCCCAATCGGTGCTGGATCGGTCCGCCCTGCTGCAGGCCGTCGGCAAGCGCCAGTCCGCGCCGCCCGTCGTCTTCGTCCATGGCTACAACTACAATTTCCAGGAATCGCTTTTCCGGCTGGCGCAGCTGAAGACCGACAGCAATATCGGCGGCACGCCCGTCCTGTTCTCCTGGCCCTCTCTGGCGGCCTTGCCCGCCTACGTGGCCGACAAGGAATCCGCTACCTATTCCCGCGACGCGCTGGCGAGCCTGCTGACAGACATGGTGCGGGCGAGAAAAGGCGAAGTCGACGTCTTCGCCCATTCCATGGGCGGCTGGTTGACGGTCGAGGCCCTGCGCCAGCTGCGACTGGAGGGCAAGGGCGACGTGCTTGATCGGCTGCGGGTGATCATGGCCGCACCCGATATCGACGAGGATGTCTTCGCCGCCCAGCTCGACGTCATCGGCCGCATGCGCACCCCGATCACCATTCTGGTCGCCCAGGACGACCGCGCTTTGCAGGTGTCGAGCTTCCTCGGCGCGGGCAATCGCGTCGGCGCGCTCGACGCCCGCAATCCCGAAGTTGCGGAAGCTGCCAAACGCAATGGCATCACGATCGTCGACATCTCCTCGCTGGAATCGATCGACGCCACCAATCACAACCGTTTCTTTGACGTGAAGCAGCTTGCGGCCACGCTCAACAAGCCCGCCGCCGCAGCGACCCTCGGTGACGCCGGCGCATTCGTCCTGGATGCCGCGGCGCAGACGGTCTCCAGCCCGTTCTCGCTGGCAGCCACGGTTCTGCGTCGCTGACCTTCGCGGTGTCCCTGCCGACCAGGCCCCGCGCGCTCGGTCTGCAGGGCAGGATTACGTTTGCCCGGCTTGACCAGGGCGGATTTTAGGTGTCTTGCGCAATTTATGCGTTGGCTTTCCGACTCGTTTACCCGTTGGTGTCACAAGCTTCGGTCCATGCATGGACGCTAATAAGCGTTCTATCCTCTTTGTTTCGTGGTCCGGTTCATGGTTTCTTCTTTGTCCGATGCCGAGGCGGCCGCGCATGCGCCGGCTTCCGGTCGCGCCAAGCCGCTTTCGGTTGTCGCCCTTTCCCTCATCCCCAGGCTCGTGTTGCGCGCGCCGCGCACCGGGGTTGTCCTGGGTGCGCTGGCCATGCTGGCGCTGCTCGGCCCGATCGTCGCGGAAGAGAGCCTGTTGAAATTCGGCTGGGGGCTGGTTCTCGCCCGCCATGGCATCGATGCGACCGAAGGCACGCTCGGCCTCTCCATGGTGCTCGGCGTCATCGCTTCGCGCGGACTGGTGCGCATCCCGCGCCGCAAGCGTGGCGATGAAGACGACGCGGCTCGCGATCTCGCCCGCGCGGTTGACCTTCTGCCGCGCCAGGAGAACGCCAGCGCCGGGCTCGTGCGTCTGGGCGACAAGCGCATTCTCTTCTCCGATTGCGGCCAGGGCTTCATCATGTATGCCCGCCAGGGCCGCTCGCTCGTCGCACTTTTCGATCCCGTCGGACCAAAACAGCTCTGGGCGCCGCTCGTCGAGAAATTCATTGCCGAAGCCCGCCGCAGCCGCAGCCGCCCGGTCTTCTATCAGGTCTCCGCCGAGTTCCTGCCGGTGGCCGTTGATATGCGCCTTCAGGCGCTGAAGCTCGGAGAGCAGGCGGTTGTCGATCTCACCTGTTTCACGCTCGCCGGCGGAGACTGGCTGAAGCTCCGCCGCTCGATCAATCGCGCCGAGCGCGATGGCCTCTGCTTCGAACTCGTCCCTGCCGAGGCCGTCCCATCGATTCTCGACGAGTTGCAGACCGTTTCGGACACCTGGCTGTCTGCGCACCAAAGCGCGGAAAAGGGTTTCTCGCTTGGCACCTTCGACCGCGCCTACGTTGCCTCCGGCCCGGTCGCCGTCATTCGCCTGGAAAGCCGGATCGTCGCCTTCGCCAGCCTGATGACGGCCTCGTCGAACGGCGATGCCTTCATCGACCTGATGCGCCATGTGCCCGGCGTCCATCGCGGCATGATGGACCTCCTGTTCGTGAAGATCATGGAGACGCTGAAGGGGCAGGGCTTCCGCAGCCTCAATCTCGGCATGGCGCCGCTTGCAGGCCTCACCAGTCACCGCCGCGCGCCGGCCTGGAACCACGTCGCCCGCCAGATCTTCGAACATGGCGAGCGTTTCTACAACTTCCGCGGCGTGCGCGCCTTCAAGGAGAAGTTTGATCCGGACTGGCAGCCACGTTATCTCGCGGTCGCGGGCCAGGGCCTGCCCATCCTGTCATTGATCGACGTGACGCTCCTGATCGGCGGCGGTCTGAAGGGTCTGATGCGCAAATGACGGGCGCAACTCTGCGGGCCGCGACCCATGGGCTGCTGGCGACACTCTCTGCAGCCTCTCTGACCACTTTTCTCCTGGTCTCCACCACGCTCCCCGTTGCTGCCGCGGATGATGGCATCGTCAGCCTGCCGCAGGATCGGATTTCCGCTCCCGACGATGGCAGCATGACCGGTGTCGTGGTGATCATCTCCGACGCCAATGGCTGGGACATGACCGAACAGGCAGCATTGGAAACCGTGGTTGCCGGCGGCGCGATCGCAGTCGGTGTCGATCTAAGGGTCTGGCGCGCGGCGCTGTCGCGCGAGACCGAGCGCGACTGCCTCTTCTTGCCCACCGACATCGAGCGCCTGAGCCGCCAGCTGCATCGCAGCCACACCGCCGACTTCTATCGTCCGCCGCGCATCCTGGGTATCGGTGAGGGGGGCACGCTGGCGCTCGCCATCGCTGCGCAGACGCCGAATGGCAGCTTTGCCGAGACGATCGGCGAGACACTCGCCGTCGATCCGGCCGAGGCGATCGCCCTGCCGAAACCGCTTTGCACCCCGGCCTCCCGCCGCGAGACTGCGCGCGGTACTGCCTATGGCCTGTCTCCCGGCAAGCTGCCCAATCCCGTCCGCATCGCCTTCTCCACGGCAGCGGAGGAGACCGGCCGTGAGCATGCGGCATCCCTGCAGGCGAGCCATCCGGATGTGGTGCTCGCAGATGGCGAGGGAGGTCCCGCGCGCGTGCTCTCTGCCGAGGCGGCCGACCTCGTCGCCCGTCTGAAGCCCGATGACGCTGCGCTCGATCTGCCCGTTGTCGAAGACATCGTCACGCCCAGCCACGACACCGTTGCCATCTTCTATTCCGGCGATGGAGGCTGGCGCGAGATCGACCAGCGCATTTCGGCTCGGTTGAACGAGCAGGGCGTGCCGGTCATCGGCGTCGATGCGCTGCGCTACTTCTGGAGCGAAAAGACGCCCGAAGAGACGGCTGCCGATCTCTCAAGCATGATCGCCCACTACCGCAAGCGCCTCGGGGTCTCCAGGGTGGTGCTGATCGGCTATTCCTTCGGCGCCAACATCCTGCCCAAGGTCTACGGCCTCTTGCCCGAAGGTGACCGTAACGCCGTTACGCTTCTCTCCCTGCTCGCCTTGTCCCACCAGGCCGATTTCGAGATCGTGCTCGGAAGCTGGGTTGGCATCTCCGGCCCCGCCCGGCACGGCGACCCAGTCGAGCACCTCGCAACCGTCGAGGCGGCCAAGATCCAGTGCGTCTACGGCCTCGACGAAGAAGACACGGCCTGTCCTGCGCTTGAGCCGCGCGTCGGCGACGGCCTCGATCTCGTTGCGCGCCCCGGCGGCCACCACTTCGACGAGAACTACGAGCTTGTGGCCGACCGGATCCTGGCGCGGATCGTGGCGCAGTGAGTCTGCGTCGGGCAGTTGTGGCTGCCCGGGTGGCATCTTCTCTCACGGACGACGCGGCATCTCATCGATAAGAACGGTTGTGGGACGCGATCGCCTCTCGCGCGACGTTGATGCTCCTCAGGTTGCAACCAATGTGTCGCATTGCAATCTGCGGCCTATCACCTGTCGCTGACCTCCCAACGTGGGTTGATCCAGGGCTCCTGATTGCTGCGCGGCAGGGGCTGCTTGCCCAGAATATGATCCGCAGCCTTCTCGCCGGTCATGATCGAAGGACCGTTCAGGTTGCCATAGGTCACATGCGGGAAGATCGAACTGTCCGCCACCCGCAGACCCTCCACGCCGATTACCTTGGTCGTCGGATCGACAACTGCCATTGGATCGTCCGCACGACCCATCTTGCAGGTGCCGCAGGGGTGATAGGCGCCTTCGAGATGCTCCCGCAGATAGGCGTCGATTTCCTCGTCGGACTGGACATTCGGGCCCGGCGCGATCTCCGCCTCGCGATAGGGATCAAAGGCCTTCTGGTTGAAGATCTCGCGGGTGACACGCACTGCATGGCGGAACTTCACCCAGTCTTCCGGATCGCTCATATAGTTGAAGCGCAGCACCGGCGCGTCCTTGACGTCAGGCGAGCGCAGCGTCACCGAGCCGCGCGACTTCGACATGTTGTAGCCGACATGTGCCTGGAAACCATGGCCGCCCACCGCCGACTTGCCGTCATAGGAGATGGCAATCGGCAGGAAGTGATACTGGATGTCTGGCCATTTGACGCCCGCTGCCGAGCGGATGAAGGCCGCCGCCTCGAACTGGTTGGAGGTGCCGAGCCCTTTCTTGAAGAACAACCACTGCGCCCCGACGATCCCCATCCAGAACCAGTTGTTCTTCGAATGCAGCGTGATCGGCAGCTTCGACTTGAACTGATGATAATACTCCAGGTGATCCTGTAGGTTCTGCCCTACGCCCGGACGGTCGGCGACGACGTTAATACCCATCTCCTGCAGATGCGCGGCCGGCCCGATGCCCGACAGCATCAGGATCTTCGGCGAGTTGAAGGCCGATGCCGCAACGATCACCTCGCGGTTCGCTCTGACAATTTCGATCTTGCCGCCAATCTCGACCTCCACGCCGACGGCGCGGGTGCCTTCCATCACGACCTTGCGGGCATAACAGCGGACCAGCGAAACGTTCGGCCGCTTCAGCGCCGGCTTGAGGTACGCATTCGCCGTCGACCAGCGCCGTCCCTGCCAGCTCGTCTGCTCCATCAGGCCGAAGCCCTCCTGCTGACGACCGTTATAGTCTTCGGTGACCGGGAAGCCGGCCTGTCGTCCCGCCTCGATGAAGGCGCGGTAGAGCGGGTTCTTGATCTCGCCACGGCGCACATGCAGCGGCCCGGTTGTGCCGCGCCAGCCCTCTTCGCCGCCATGCGAAGTCTCCTGCCGCTTGAAATAGGGCAGGACGTCAGCGTATCCCCAGCCGGTCGCGCCCAGCTCTTCCCAGCGGTTGAAGTCTTCCGCGTGCCCGCGAACATAGACCATACCGTTGATCGAGGAGGAACCGCCGACCACCTTGCCGCGCGGCGCGATCATCCGGCGATTGTTCAGATGCGGCTCGGGCTCCGTCATGTAGCCCCAGTTGTAGCGCTCCATGTTCATCGGATAGGCAAGCGCCGCCGGCATCTGCACGAAGGGCCCGATATCGGAGCCGCCGAATTCCAGCACGATGACCGTGTGTTTGCCGTCTTCCGACAGGCGATAGGCCAAGGCGGACCCCGCCGAGCCGGAACCGATGATGACGAAATCTGCGCTGCGCATCTGAAACCCCAATTAGCTTGCCCTATTGCCCGTCATTCCGCTTGCCAAATTCCCCTCAAGCGGGAGGCGAAAATTCAATAAGGCGCCTCGCACTTGCCCATGCCGACATAAACCGTCTTCAGCTCGGAATAATGCTCGAGCGCCGCAGCCGAATTCTCGCGGCCGAAGCCGGACTGCTTCGAGCCGCCGAAGGGGATTTCGACCGGGCAGAGATTATAGGTGTTGATCCAGAGCGTCCCGGCTTCCAGCTGGTCCACCACGCGGTGCGCGCGGGAGAAGTCGGCGGTGAACACGCCGGCCGACAGGCCGAATTCGGTGGCGTTGGCGCGCGCGATCACCTCCGCCTCATCCTCAAAGTCGAGCACGCACATGACAGGCCCGAAGATCTCCTCGCGGGCGATGGTCATGTCGTCGGTGACATCGGCAAACACGGTCGGCTGTATGTAGAAGCCTTCGCCCGTGACGCTGTTCGGAATGCCGCCGCCGGTCACCAGCGTTGCACCCTCCGCCTTGCCCTTGTCGATATAGGAGAGGACCTTCTCGCGCTGGGCGAGCGAGACCATCGGCCCCATCTGGGTTGCCTCGTCCTGCGGGTCGCCGATGACGATCGCCTCGGTACGGGCCTTCAAACGTGTGAGGAAGGTCTCCTTGATCGCCTTGTGCACGAAGACGCGCGTGCCGTTCGAGCAGACCTGGCCCGTCGAATAGAAATTGCCGAGCATGGCGCCGGAGATGGCGCTCTCGACATCGGCGTCGTCGAAGACGACGAGCGGCGACTTGCCGCCAAGTTCCATGGTGACATGCTTGAGCTGGCTGGCAGCCGCTCCCGCCACCTTGCGCCCCGTCGGCACGGAGCCGGTCAGCGACACCTTGGCGACATCCGGATGCGAAACGAGCAGCGGTCCGGTTTCGCGATTCCCTTGGATGACATTGTAGACACCCTTCGGCGCGCCGGCCTCGATCAGGATCTCGGCGATCTTCAGCGCCCCGAGCGGGGTGACTTCCGACGGCTTGAACACCATGGCATTGCCTGCGGCCAGCGCCGGCGCGCCCTTCCAGCAGGCGATCTGCTGCGGGTAGTTCCAGGCACCGATGCCGACGACCACGCCGAGCGGCACGCGCTTGGTATAGGCCCAGTCGCCGCCGAGCGGGATCTGGCTGCCGTTCATCGCGGTCGCGATGATGCCGCCGAAGAATTCGAAACTGTCGGCGCCGGATGTCGGGTCGGCGACGATGGTTTCCTGGATCGGCTTGCCGGTGTCGAGCGTCTCAAGTTCGGAAAGCTCGCGATTGCGCTCGCGCATGATCTCGGCAGCCTTCTTCAACACGCGCCCACGGGCGGTGGGGCTCCACGACGCCCATTCCTTCTGCGCCCGCTTGGCGGACGCAATCGCTTTTTCGATGATCGCGGGCGTTGCCGCATGCAGCCTTGCGATCACCTCCCCGGTCGCCGGATAGATGCTCTCGATGACGGTGCCGTCGGTATCTTCGACATACTCGCCATCAATGAAGTGGGAGGCTTGCGGTTGGGCTTTCATGTCCTGTCTCCAGACGGGTGGTTTCTCTCCACCTCCCCCTTGAGGGGGGAGGTCGCCGCAACGCGGCGGGTGGGGGTGATCTTCTGATTTCGTTTCGTTCGGGCGTTGGCGCTCATGGTTCACCCCACCCCCGACCTGCGGTGCGACCCTCCCGCTCAAGGGGAGGGTGGGCGGCGAGCTGCCCCGCCACATAATCTTCGACCAAGGCGACCGACGCTTCGATCGACAGCGGTGCTGACTTCAGAGATTGCCGGATGTAGAGCCCGTCGATCATCGCTGCCGCGCCATCGGCAATCCGGCCAGCGTCCTCAGGTCCACACAAGGCCTTAAGCCCCGACATCAGATTGGAATGCAGCCGCCGCGCATAGAGCGCGAGCAGCCGCCGCACCTCTTCCGAACGCTGCGCTTCCGAATAGAAGGCGAGCCAGGCGGCGACCACTTCGGGTGCAAACTGGTCGGCCTGGAAGGAGATGCGGACGACTGCCGAGATCCGCTCGCGCGGTGTCTTTGCCGCCCGCAGGGCCGCCCCCGCATCGGCGCGCAATTGGCGCAGCAGCGAGCGGATGGTCTCGATCAGCAACTGGTCCTTCGAGCCGAAATAGTGATGCGCCAGCGCCGCCGACACACCCGCCTCGCGCGCGATCTCCGACATCGTCACGGTCAGTGAGCCGTGATGGCCGATCGTCTTCAACGCGGCATCGACAAGCGCCTTGCGGCGCACTGGCTCCATTCCGACCTTCGGCATCATTTATCCCCTATCTTGACTCATGATAATTTTGATTGACTGATCAATCAATAAAAAATCTGCGACATGTTTGGCCGCCGCAGCGCCAGGCGCTTTACCGTAAACTGACGTCGTGACGCCCATTCGAATTCGCTGAACGATGCCGCTCAATCTCCTGAAAAGCCGCCCGAATTTCCTGTCTCGCAGGCACTTTCAAGCTGAGCCCCGGCCGGCGGCGCCAATCTCCGGCGCGCTCCGACATGAAACTTTCATCCCGTTGTCACACTACGGAAAGCCTTTGTTGACGATTGGCCCGCCACATTTCGGCCCATAAAAACAAATGCATACTGGAGTATTGCGTATGGGTGCGGGGGTCGCGGAAGATTTGGGGGCGCTTAGGCGTTTCGCCAGTGATCAGCTCGTCACGCTGGCCAAGCTCGTCGTCGAAAATGCCTTCCAGCCGATCGTCGAGGTCGGCACCGGCGCCGTCTTCGGCCATGAAAGTCTGATGCGCGGCCATGACCGCATCGGTTTCGAAAGCCCGCTGGACCTGCTCGACCAGGCTGCCGCAACTGGCCAGCTCCTGCCGCTCGAACAGATGGTCGCCAGCCGCGCGCTCGCAAAATTCGCAACCCTTCCCGATTGTGCCGGTGCGACCCTTTTCCTCAATCTTGATGTCCGCCTGATCCCCGAGGGCAATGCGCTTGTCGACACCTTGCTCGACCAGCTGCGCAAGGCGCATGTGCCGCCATCTTCGGTCTGCTTCGAGCTTTCCGAGCGCTTCGACAACACCCGCGTTCCGGAATTCGCGGCCCTGGTCGAGCGCCTGCGCCGCTCCGGCTTCAAGCTCGCGATCGACGATTTCGGTGTCGGCCATGGCGAGATGAAGCTGCTCTGCGACTACCCGGTCGATTACGTGAAGATCGACCGTCATTTCATTGCCGGCCTCGACAGCAATCCGCGCAAGCGTCACCTCGTCAAGAACATCGTCAACTTCTGCCATGTGCTGGGTGTGCGCGTCATTGCCGAGGGCATCGAGACCGAAAGCGAATTCCTCGCCTGCCGCGAATTCGGCGTCGATCTTGTGCAAGGCTGGTACATCGCCCGTCCCAGCACCATCGTCTCGGAACTCAAAAGCGCCTTCCCCCATCTTCAGGATGTCGGAAAGGCCCGCCGCACCACCCAGTCCCTCGATGAGATCCTCATCCGCAAACAGATCGAGACGCTGCCGACGGTCTACGAGCACGAGAACATCGACCACGTCTTCGATCTCTTCCGCCGCAATCCCGGCCAATCCTTCTTCCCGGTACTGAATGCCAATGGCGAGCCGCGCGGCATCATCAACGAGCGGCACCTGAAGGAATACATCTACCAGCCCTTCGGCCGCGACCTGTTGAAGAACAAGCTCTACGAACGCTCGATCTCCCATTTCGTCGACCGCGCCCCGATCGTCGGGCTGGATGCGGAGGCCGAGCGGCTGATGACGATCTTCGCCAACATGGAAGGCTCCGACTGCGTCATCCTGACGGAAAACATGCGTTACGCCGGCGTCGTCTCGGCGGCCTCGCTGATCCGCATCATGAGCGAGAAGCAGCTCAAGACCGCCCAGGACCAGAACCCCCTGACCGGTCTGCCCGGCAACCGCGCCATCCGCGACTTCATGCGCACCGCCGCCCTCGACGGCGATGGCGCCCGCTTCTTCTGCTACTGCGATTTCGATCACTTCAAGCCGTTCAACGACCATTATGGCTTCCATCAGGGCGACCACGCCATCTCGCTCTTTGCCGCTCTTCTGCGCCGCTACTTCTTCTCCGAAGGCGATTTCCTCGGCCATGTCGGCGGAGACGATTTCTTCATCGGCGTCAGCGACTGGACGCGCGAGGAACTGACCGAAATTCTCGATCGGCTGCTCTCCGATTTCCACGACGACGTGATCGACCTCTATTCGGAGGCCGACCGGCAGACCGGCCACATCCTCGGCCTCGACCGGCAGGGTCGCGAGCGCGAATTCCCGCTGATGCGCTGCTCCATCGGTGTGCTCGAACTCCCCGCCGGCCTCGTCATCGACGACGTCAACCGCATCAGCGGCGAGATAGCCGAGTTGAAGAAGCAGGCCAAGGAGAACGAAGGCGGGCTTTCTTTCGGCTTCATTGGCGCGGCGAGCCCGGTCATCTAAGTCTCAGCCTAGCGAAACAGCTGCATCAATGTCTCGCTGTTGCTATTGGCGATCGACAGCGACTGCACCGCGATCTGCTGCTGGGTCTGAACCGCCTTGAGGCGTGTGGAGACCTCGTTCATGTCGGCATCCACCAGACGACCGACACCGCTGTCGATACTGTCGGAGAGCTTCTCCGCAAAGTCGGCCTGCATCTCTATGCGCGTCTGCAGGGCACCCAGACGGCTGGCACTGCTGATCGCCATCTTTTCCATGTGGTCCACGCCCTTGATATACTGGTCGAGGGTCCTGAGGTTCTGGGTTACGTCCACTTCGGCCAGATCGAAGTCCGGCGCATAGGGCGGATTGGACTGGACATTGCCCACATAGACGCGTGCGGCGCGATTGCCGGCGTCGGGATAGACGGTCTGGTCGGCGGAAAAGGTGATCGAGTTGCCGCTGGCAACCGCCATCAGATTGCTTCCGATGGAGGCCTGGCTGATCACGGCGGCAAGATCCGCGGCGCTGCCGATATATCCATCTGAAGTGCCAAGGGCGGCATCCACGACCCCGCGATTGACGGTATAGGTCGTCAAAGCGCCGGGACCGACCTGGACGTCGAAATAGACTTCGGCCAGCGGCGAGACGGTGAAGGGTGTGGTGAAGGAGATCGACGCGGCAGGATACATGTTGTCGTGATTCTGGTCCGGCGCATCTTCCAGGCCCATGGCGAAATTCGCCGGATAGGCGCCGCTGGCAAAACTGGAGGTCACGCCGGAGATCGTGATGCTGGAGCCCGGATGGCCGGAGGTTTCCAGCGACCCGATCTCGAAATGCGTGGTGGAACCGCTGCCGGAAAACAGTGACTCGTAGGCCGTCGCTGCAACGCCGTTGTCAGTGAATGCGCGTTGCAGCACGGCACGCAATTGCGCCGTGTTGCTCACTTTTCCGTCCGTGGTCCCCAGCGCGGCATCCACGAGAGCCTTGTCGATCGTCAGCGTATAGTCATTGCCCGTCGAATGGGTCCCGGAATCGACATTGATGTCAAAGGTGATGGTGTCGCCGGCCGCAAACGTCACGCCCCCGGTGAACTTGTGGCGCTCATGCCCCTGATGCGCGACGGAATTGACGCCCGTGCCTCGGAAGCCACCGATATCGCCGACGCTGTGAACCTGTTTCTGCAGGATGCCGCCACCGCCGCCCTCGTTGAGCATGCTGGACAGCTTCAGATCGATGGCCATGGTCTTCACCTGCACATTGCTGTTCGCGTCGCGGACGAAGGAAGAAACCACGCTCGTCGTCATTGGCCCTTCTTCGAGCAGAGGCAGGGTAGACTTTGTCTTCAGCAGGTTTTCACCGCTGAAACTGGAAGATTCCACGATCGATTCGGCTTGCGCATTCAACTGCACCAGTTCTTCCTGGATCTTGGCTCTGTCGATGCCTTCTTCCTTGGCCGCGACCAGTTTGGCCTTGAACTCGCCAAGCACATCGACGATGCCGGCCGTGCCGGCATAGGCCGTGTCGAGTTTGGCGGCACCCAGGCCGAGCGCGTCGGAGACGGCGGAGATCGCCAGATTGTCCGAACGCATTGTGGTAGAAATGGACCAGTAGGCTGCATTGTCTGCGGCGACTGAAACGCGAAGGCCCGATGAAGCCTGCTGCTGCGCCTCGGACAGTGTGGCGGCAACGCTCCGCAGCGTCTGGAGCGCAGCTATTGCACCCAGATTCGTCAGAATACTGGTCATGAAAAAGACTCTCGGAAAGGGAAGATGCGGGGCACGTCATGCGCCGATGAGATGACCTGTTAGAGCGTGGGCGTGGTTAATGCAGTGTAAATTTTCGCTCGTGAGGTTTCATGTTTTTGGCAATACAACCAAAAATGAGCGCGCCACCGCTTGAGGCGTTTCATCGCATTCCCTGAGGTAAATGGCTGCACTAACTTTATTTTTCTGCAAAGGAGCCCGCCCATGTCTCTGCCCGCCACCATGCGTCATGTCGATCTTCCCGCCCATGGCGGCCCGGAGGTCATGCGTCTCGTCGAGGGACCGCTGCCGAGCCCGCGGCCAGGTGAAGTGCTGGTGAAGGTCGAGGCCGCGGGCGTCAACCGGCCGGATGTCGCCCAGCGCCAGGGCGCCTATCCGCCGCCGAAGGATGCGAGCCCGATCCTGGGGCTTGAGATCGCAGGCGAGATCGTCGCGCTTGGCGAAGGCGTCACCGATTTCCAGCTCGGCGACCGCATATGTGCGCTCGCCAATGGCGGCGGTTATGCCGAATACTGCAGCGTGCCCGCCACCCAGGCCCTGCCGTTTCCGAAGGGCTATGACGCGGTCAAGGCGGCAGCCCTGCCGGAAACCTTCTTCACCGTCTGGGCCAATCTCTTCCAGATGGCGGGCCTGACCGAAGGCGAGACCGTGCTCATCCATGGCGGCTCGTCCGGCATCGGCACCACTGCGATCCAGCTCGCGCGAGCCTTCGGCGCCACGGTCTACACGACCGCCGGCTCGGCCGAAAAATGTGCCGCATGCATGGATCTGGGTGCTGCAAGGGCGATCAACTACAAGCTCGAAGACTTCGTCGAGATCGTCAGGGAAGAGACCCAAGGTAAGGGCGTCGACGTGGTGCTCGACATGATCGGCGCTGCCTATTTCGACCGCAACCTGCAGGTCCTCGCCAAGGACGGCTGTCTCTCGATTATCGCCTTTCTCGGCGGTTCGACGGTGGAGAAGGCCAATCTCGCTCCGATCATGGTGAAGCGCCTCACTGTCACCGGCTCCACCATGCGCCCGCGCACGGCGGAAGAGAAGCGCGCCATCCGCGACGACCTGATGACGGAAGTCTGGCCCCGCCTGGAGCGTGGCGACGTGGGGCCGATCATCCACACGGTGCTGCCGTTCGAAGAGGTCGTCGAGGCGCACCGGCTGATGGAAAGCTCGGCGCATATCGGCAAGATTGTCTTGACGCTCGGATGAGCGGCCTGACTTTCGCGATGTCAGGCCGCCTCCGCACGGCCCGACCTTGCCGTCAGGATACGGTCACCGGCTTCGACCGCATCATCCTCGCCGTTGCCGGGTCGGCGCGGCGGCAGAGGCGGGGCGGCAGGCCCTTCACGATCAGTTCGGCATCGGCAACAGCCATGGATCCCAGTGCATAGAAGGCGTCCCGTGTGCCGCCGGTCCTGTGGGCCGAGAGCAGGATGCCCGAGGCTTGGCGCACGGGATCGTCGGCGGCCACAGGCTCCTCCGGAAACACGTCCGTTGCCACCTGGATATGGCCGGACTGGGCAGCCTCAATCATCGCCGGGAAGTCGACGACAGCAGCCCGGCTCATCAGCAGAAAGGCGGCGCCCGTCTTCATCATCGCAAACTCGCGTTTGCCGATAAAGCCCTCGTTCTCGCTGGTGACGCTCGCAAACACGGAGACCACCTGGCTTTCGCTGAGCACCTCGTCGAGCGTCGACGGCTCGCAATCCTGGCCTTCGATGATCTCCTTGGGAAGCCAGGGATCGAAGACGCGGACCCTGTTTTTGAACGGGCGGATCAGGTCGCGAAACGCATGGCCCAGATCGCCAAACCCGATGATCCCGACGGGTGCGCCGGCGAAGCGGAAGGTATTCGCATTGCCCTCCAGCCCGTAGCGCTCGACGCCAAGGCGAAAGTCGCGATCCGCCGCGGTGATCCCGCGGGCGAGATCGAGCGCCATGGCTAGCGCCGCCTCCGCCACCGGGGAGGCGAAGGCGGAGGCCGGCGTGATCACCCAGATCCCGCGCTCGACACAGGCCTGATAGTCGATATTGGGCAGGAAGTTCGACTCGACGTTGATGATCGCCTTGAGCTTCGGCGCCCTGTCCAGCCGCTCCTTCGGCATGTCGGTCTGCCCGAAGATCAGGACCGTGTCAGGAAGATGCCGCTCCACTTCGTCGGCGGTCATCGGACGATCCTCCGAGACGATCACCTCGCCCAGTGCGTCGAGCCGTGCCCGGACTGCGGGTTCCATGATCAGATCGAGTGTCCTCGGCAGTGGATCGACGAGAATAATGGTGCGGCTCAATGCTTCCTCCCCTGCGGCCTGCGTGAAATGCGCCGCAACGCCCCCTCAGATTCCCGAGCCGTCCAGCTCCTCTTCATCCTCGCCCTCCCAGGCCGGCGGCCTGACCATGGCATCCGTGTTCACGCCCGGCAACGGCATCCAGCATTTGAGCTCCGGCTCCGCATATTGCACGATCAGCCCCGGGGTCGAATCCGACGAGCGCCAGCCGTCGCTGCCAAAGCGGTCGCCGTTCGACCAGTAGACAAGATCGACTGCGCCGGGCCCCTGTTCGGAGGCGCGGATGGTCACGAGAATGCGGCTGCCGTCCCTCGGCGCGCTGCGCATGTTTCGCCAGCGGATGGGTTCTTCCATGGTGCTTTCCTCCCATTACGCAGGAGAGTGTCGCCGCCTCAGAGAAGGTGGTCAACCCGAATTGCGCCGCGGACAACCCGCAGCGGCGGCATGCGTTCAGCATTTCGGGGAACCGGCGCGCGCGAATTATGAACGCACCCCGTCGCGATGCAACACAATTATGCAAACAAAACGTCACATAACGTGCCTTGTCGAATCCCGTACGGCACCCTACCTTCTGATCATCGGCAACGTAACGAAAGGAAGGTGATCCAATGTCTAATGAGATTTCGGTCTGCGTACGTGACTTTGGAAAGGGTGCGGTTTTGACGGGGCAGCCCTCGGCCTGATCCAGCCTTCCTTCGGGTGGTTTTCCATCCGGGTCCGGACAAAGGACTAAAGCTCATGGGAGCCACCCTCAGGGTGGCTCTTTTGATTCCAGGGCATTTCACCTGGAAAGGGCAGGGCGCTCAGAGCCCCACCGTGCCGAAGCCCGGCACCTTGATGCCCGGTCGGGCGACATCGATCCCGGCCACCAGCCCCAGAAAATTGACCTCCAGCCCGCTGCGCACGCCGACGGAAAAGCCCGCGAGCCCGCCGAGACTGACATGCAGGTCGCGTCCATCCTTGTCGAGATGGTAGAGGGCCCCGCCGGCGAGATAATCCCGGCCGACGGCATCCGCCGGCAGCACGGCGCCCAGCTCCGGCACCTCGCGCAGGACATGCGCCACAAAGGTATTGGAATTGGGTCCCGGATAGATCCGGTAGCCGCCGGGCTTCCCATAGGCATAACCGGCGATCGCCGCTTCTACCAAGGGGATCAGCCGCTTTGCCTCCTCGCCCTTCACTTCCACCACCAGCCGCGGCGGGTTGGAATACCAGTAGGCGTCGGGCGCCCGGTGGTTGCGGCGGATCGGCGATCCCCAGCCCACCTTGTCATAGCGCTGATAGCTGCCGTTTTCTTCCTTGGTGACGATCCAGGCATGGCTGGCGATAGCACCCTTCAATCCGCCCGTCATGGCCGAGAAGACATAGATCGCCGCCTCCGGGCTTTCCTCCGCCGCGGGCAACAGGCCGGAGGAGCCCCAGTTCGCATCGCTCCAGCGCTGCGGTCGCTCCTGCGAAACCCACAGCCCGGCCGAAACCAGGGTGGGCAAGACGAAGACAAGCAGGATGACGGAGACGAAGCGCAGCAGAAATTTCAATCCCGACCTCGAAGAATGGGGTGATGCATGCTTTAAGGGGAGACTGACAATATTGGCATTTTGAGGCTCATCATGGAAAATCCGGTCACGGTCGAGGTCACGCGCGGTCAACTCGTCGAGAGCCGCCATCGAGGTCTGGCCGTCGTGGTCGATGCCGAAGGCAAGATCCTCTTCTCCGCCGGCGATGTCGAAGCCGGTGTCTTCCCGCGTTCTGCCTGCAAGGCGATGCAGGCTTTGCCGCTGGTCGAAAGTGGCGCGGCAGACGCCTATGGCTTCGGCAACCGGGAGCTGGCACTCGCCTGCGCCTCCCATTCAGGCGAACCGGAACACGTGGCCACCGCCGCCGCAATGCTGAAGGCTGCCGGCCGGAACGAGAGCGTGCTCGAATGCGGCGCGCATTGGTCCTCGCACCAGCAGGTGCTGATCGACCAGGCCCGCTCGCTGGACAAGCCGACGGCGCTTCACAACAATTGCTCCGGAAAGCATGCAGGCTTCGTCTGCACCTGCTGTCACACGGGCGAAGATCCGCGCGGCTATGCCGGCTTCGATCATCCGCTGCAGGAGGCGATCCGCGCGATCATGTCCGACCTGACCGGTGCCGTGCTCTCGAGAGACAATTGCGGCACGGACGGCTGCTCCATTCCGACCTATGCCGTGCCGCTGGTCGGCCTCGCGCGTGGCTTCGGCAAGCTGGCGACGGGCCGGGGTCTTGAGCCGATCCGTGCTGCGGCTGCCCGCCGGTTGATTGCCGCCTGCATGGCCGAACCCTTTTATGTCGCGGGCACCAGGCGCTTCTGCACAAGGCTGATGCAGGTGGCGCCGGGCAGGATCTTCGCAAAGACCGGTGCCGAAGGCGTCTTCTGCGCGATCCTGCCGGACAAGGGCCTCTCCTTCGCGGTCAAGGCCGAAGACGGTGCCACCCGCGCCGCCGAAGCCATGATCGCAGCCCTTCTCGCCCCTCATTTCGAGCATGGTAGCGAGGAGCATGCCGCCCTGATCGGTCTCTCGCACCATGGCATGACCAACTGGAACGGTCTGCATGTCGGCACGATCAGGACCACTGACGTGCTCTTCGCCTGAGCCGGCGGGGCTTGCGCCCTTTCGGTTGCGGCGCCGATCCTTTGCCTCAAGGGAGGTTTAACCCTTGGCCGGTAGACTGGCGCCTTGACCGAGCGCGCGAACCGACGAGGCCGATTTCCATGGATGCTTCGATGAGAGGCCAGCACCGGACCACCGGCGAGACCGCCGGTCGTTGCTCGGCTCTGCCCATCGAGAGCAACGGCCAGCTCTTCGAACTCGAATGCCGCCAGACGCCGGGCGAACTCACCGAGCTGAGAGAGGTCTGGCAGGCGCTGGAGAAGCGCTGCCCTGAGCCCTTCACCTATTTCCAGAGCTTCGACTGGTGCATGGCCTGGTGCAGGGCCTTCCGCGAAGGTGGGGCCGGTGATCGGCTCCGCCCGCAGGTCTATGTGCTCTGGCACGGCGCCGACTGCCTGATGATCTGGCCGCTGATGACCCGCCGGGTGAGCCCCGCGATCACCACGCTGGTGCCGCTGACCGCGCCGATGAACCAGTATGCAACGCTTCTCTATGATCCCGCCCGTTTCGATATCACCTTGGGCCGCGCCGTGCTGGACGCAATCCGCAGCGACGGCGGCCATGATGCGATCTGCCTCGATCACGTGCCGCAATCCGCGCTGCTGTCGCGCATCCTGCAGGGTCAGGGTGCGAGCCCGCATGGGGAGCAGCAATCCTCCATTCTCGACCTGACAGGCATTGCCGACTGGGAAAGCCACCACCGAGCCCTGCCAAAGAAGCAGCGCCTGCAACGCAACAGCCGCCGCAACCGGCTGGAGAAGCTCGGCACCCTCGATTACCGGGTTTATCCGGCCGGGACCCAGAGTTATGCCGAGCACATCGACCGCTGCATCGCCATGAAGCAGGATTGGCTGAAGGGCACCGGGCGCCTGGGGAGAGACGTCTTCGATCCGCGCTTTGCCGCGTTTCTTCGCAATCTGGGTCAGGTTGCCGGCGAAGACGAAGGCCGTGTCTTCCTGCATCTCCTGAACCTGGACGGTGTCCCGATCGCCATGGAGATCGGCATGCGCTTTCGCGAGGATTACTACTGCTTCCTCGGCGCAATCGATCTCGCCTTTCAGAAGTTTTCGCCCGGCAAGGTGCAGATGGAAAACGCCCAGCGCTGGGCGATCGAAACGGGCATCCGCCGCTTCGATTTCCTCAATGACCCCTCCACCTACAAGTCGAGCTGGACCAACACCACCGAGCCGCTGACGGCCTGCTATATTCCGCTCACCAGTCTCGGCCGGCTGTATTGTCACCACTGGATGGCGGAGCTCCGACCGCGCCTACGCGCGCTTTATGACGACATCGGCCCAGCCTGGCGAAGCCGCGTTCGCGGTGTCTTGGACATCCTGCAGCGCTTTATAGGCCGCAATGGCGGCGGCATGAGCCTCGTCCTGTGCTGCATGCCATGATCGCAAACCTCGTGCGCAAGGCCGGTAATGTGATCCGCGATCCCGGCCTGCACGGTGCTGTTGTCAGCATCTGCGTGCGCATCGCGGCCGCCTTCGTCGGGCTCGGCCTGCAGGTCCTGCTCGCCCGACTGATGGCGCTTCAGGATTACGGCGTCTATGTCATCCTCTGGACCTGGGTGAGCGTTGTCGGCCAGATCGGCGTGCTCGGCTTCTATGATTCCGCCGCCCGCTTCATCCCGCGTTATGGCAGCCGCGCAAAACAGGCTCATCTCGCCGGCTATCTCGCAACCGGGTTTCGTGCCGTCATTCTCGGCTCCGGCCTGCTGGCAATCCTCGCACTCTTCGTTTTGCTTGTGCTGCCCGGCCTTGTCGATGCCGCTTTCCTTCTCCCGCTCGCCGTGCTGGCGCTGGGCTTTCCCGTCCTCTCGCTCGAAACCTACCTGACGGGTATCGCGCGTGGTTTCGGCTGGTATGCGCTCTCGACCATCCCCGGCTTCATTCTGCGGCCGGTGTTGATCATGCTCGGTGTCGGCATTGCGAAGGCCGCGGGCCTGCCGCTGGACGCCGTGACCGTGCTCGTCGTGGTCGTTCTCGCCTCCGTTGTCGTGCTGCTCGTCCAGGCACTCCTCCTGCGGGCACGCTTGCCGAAAGTTGAGCGGCCGACAACCAGCCGCGAGCGCCGCCGCTTCTGGTTCCTGGCCTCCGTGCTGATAATGCCGGCCATGACGGCGGAGGAGTTGTTCGTCTGGATCGACGTCCTGATTCTCGGCTTCCTCGTGCCGCCGGATCAAGCCTCGCTCTATTTCGCCGCCCAGCGCTCGCTCTCGCTTGCTGCCTTCGTGCAATACGGTTTCATGCTGGTCGCCGCCCGCGGCTTTTCGCTGTCGCTGGCCACCGCCGACAAGGCAGGGCTGCAGACCCGTATCACCCGGTCCACCAACGCCACCTTCTGGCTCACCATCCCTTCGGTCGGGCTGACGCTGATCGCGGGCTATCCGCTGCTGCACCTCTTCGGCCCGGCGTTTGTCGCGGCCTACCCCTGCCTCGTCCTGCTCGGGGTTGCCTATATCATCCGCGCCGCGACCGGCCAGGCCGCCGAACTGCTCGTCGTCCAGGGCCGCTATCGCCTGAGCCTCGCCATCGTCTCCGTTTCTATCGCGGCCTGTGTCCTGTTGATGCTGGTTCTGGTCCCCGTCTGGGGCATCACCGGCGCCGCCACGGCCATGGTGCTCGTGCAGCTGATCCGGCTCGCCGTCGTCACATGGCTGGTGCATCGGCACACGGGCTACTGGGTACTCGTCCGCCCGTTCATGCGGCTCGCCGAACGAAATCAGGCAGAAGCGGCGACTTCATCCGGCCTCAGGCGAGAATGAGGCTTGCGCCTTTGGCGCCATAGCCGTCCAGCATGGCCTTCTCCGCGTCGGATACCACAATCAGACCCGTCGGCTCCGCGATCGACGCAATGGCGAAAGGCGAAACACGATCGAGTTTGTCGCATGTCAGCGGGCAATAGCTGGCAAGGCTCCGCTCCACCACCCGACGCTTGATCGCCGCCTCCTCGAAATCCCCGGTCGAAAGCCCTTCCGTCGGATGGGCAGCCGTCGCCCCGAGGAAAAAGATATCTGGTCTGATCCGCTCGATTGCTGCAAGCGCCGTCGGCCCGACAGCGACCATCGAGTGGCGATAGATCCGCCCGCCGATCAGCACCACCTCGATCGCCTCATGCTGCTCCAGCTCGGCTGCGATCGTCGGCGCATGGGTGACGACCGTGAGCGCCATGTCGCGTGGGATCTGCCGCACAATCTCCGCCGTCGTGGTACCGCCATCGAGAAACACCACCTGGCCCGGGCTGATCAACCGTACGGCCGCTGCCGCCAGCCGCCGCTTCTCCTCCGTTGCGAGGCCCCGTCGCTCCGAGAGGTCTGGCAGGGGTGCCGTCACTGGCAGCGCCCCGCCATGCACGCGTTTGAGCAGACCTGCCTGGGCCATCTCCCGCATGTCGCGCCGGATCGTGTCCTCCGAGACCTCCCAGAGCCGCGCAAGCTCACCGGCCACGGCCCGGCCGTCGCGTTTCAACACGTCGAGGATCAGTCGCCGCCTCTGTTCTGCCAGCATGCTTTCTCCCGATCTTGCACGATAGCGCCTGATGTTACTTATATAGATTCGACAATCCAGCAGAATCGTGCAGGTATTGGCGAATTCCCGCATGAGGCGGGGGAAGAAGAGGAGAATGACAATGCTGATCCTGATAGCCGGTCCCTATCGTTCGGGTACCGGAGACGACCCGGAAAAGATGGCCGCCAACTTGAAGGCGCTGGAAGCGCCATCCTACGCCCTGTTCAGGGCTGGCCATGTGCCGATGATCGGCGAATGGGTAGCCCTGCCGGTCTGGCATACAGCAGGCGGAAAGGAGATCGGCGACGATCTCTACGAAGAGATCTTCCATCCGGTCGCCGGCCGGCTGCTGCAGCTCTGCGACGGCGTGCTGCGCCTGCCGGGCGCCTCGAAGGGTGCCGACAACGACGTCCGCATCGCCACGGAACGCGGCATTCCGGTCTGGTACCGGCTCAAGGACGTGCCGGGCTGCGGGTGAGGCAAGGTAAAGCTAGGGTGGAGAGATGGGGGGACGTTTTCGCCGCCCCTCACTCCACCTCTGCCAGCCGCTTCTCCCACATCGCCTTGAAGCCCGGGCGGGACTGGATGCGGGCAAGCCAGGCTGCCGTCTTCGGATGAGCATCGAACAGCGGCTGGTAGGCCTGGGCGTAACGCACGATCTCGCCGAGATTGATGTCAGCCACGGTGAAGCGGTCGCCGACGGCAAAGTCGTGGGCGGCAAAGTGCTTTTCCAGAACGCCGAAGGGTCGCGACAGGATGCGGGCAACGGCTTTCGCCTCCTGCTGGCCGGCCTCGGTGGAAAGCCGTCCTTCGTTATTGGCCATGGAGATCTTCAAGGCTTCCGTTTCGATCGAGGTTGCCCCAAACAGCGACCATTGCAGCATCTGCGCCTCTTCGATGAGATCGCGCGGCGCGGTCGGCCCACCATGTTTTTTGGCCACGTAAAGCGTCTGTGCGAGCGACTCGTTCAGCACCAGCCCGTCATCCTCGATCGTCGGGATGCTGCCCATCGGATTGATCTCGAGAAACGCCGGTGACCGCGTGTTGAGCCGTGCATCGGCCGCCATCGGGTCCGCGAGCTTGTAGGCCTGCAGTACCGGGACCAGTTCGAAGGGCGAGCCAAGCTCCTCCATCAGCCAGAGAATGCGCGTCGCGCGCGACTTGTAGACGCCGTAGATCTTCAGCATTTGGAACTCCCGTGATTGTTGCTGCGGAGGCTATCCCGCGTCAGGTCTCCGGGAAAGCCGGTTGCGCTGATGGGACCGATGAAATTTCCTGATTGCTGGTGGAATTGACAGAACCGGCCTGCCGCGCGTATTTCTGCGCTTCCAGGGTCTGCAGTTCACCCAGGCGTCACCGCCCCTTTGAGGGGAGCTAAACCTGCCTTTCTTCTGATCGACGAAGCTCGTTTTCCCGTGCCCCGTCGGAAGTCGGTGACCACCGGCCATGTTGGCTGCTCAAGGCAGCCGGGCACGACCAGGAGAAATGAGATGTCGAGGACGTCACACGCCTATTCTGCGCCCGATCTGTCGGCGCTGGCCAAGAACCTGAAGCGCGAACTCGAGGCTCGGGCCGAACTGCCCGGTCATGTCGAGATTTTGAACATGCTGACTCGCGCCGTCGGCTATCGCAATTACCAGCATTTCAAGGCAAGCCGGGCGGCGGAAGACCGCCTGTCCAACCCGCCAGTGGTCGAGGTCGAACCCGCGGTCGATTTCCGGCGCGTGGAACTGACCGCCCGCTGCTTTGCCGGCACCGATGTGCTGGTCCGCTGGCCGGGGAAGCTCAACCAGCAGCAACTGGCGCTCTGGGCGCTCTGGTCCTTCCTGCCCGCAGGCGAGGAGCTGCCGGAAAAAGCGGTCAACGAAGTGCTGATGCGCCACAACGGCTTTCCGATCACGTCTTGATCAGGCGCGAGCTCGTCAACATGGGGCTTCTGACCCGCACGCGTGATTGCCGTCTCTATCGTCGGGTGGAGAAGCGTCCGCCGCCAGAAGCGCGCGAACTGATCCGCCTGGTCACCAGCCGGCGCCGCGAGGGCTGATCGGGATCGCTGCAGAGGCCCCGGGACGCGGCATTTTCCTGTCGCGTCTCAGCCGGTCCGGTCGAAGAGAAGCCGGTTGCGGTCAGACACGAAACGCGACCACTCCGGCTGAAAGATGCTCACCTCCAGCATCTCCCGCACGCTGTCGCGATCGACGGGATGGGAGAAGAAATAGCCCTGGCCGGCCGTGCAGTCGAGCGAGAGCAGATGTTCGGCCTGCGCCTGTTCCTCGATGCCCTCGGCAACGACCCAGATGCCGAGGCCCTGCGCGATGTCGAGCAGTCCCTTGGTGATGACGCCCCCGCCGCCGGCATCCGCCAGACGGCGGACGAAACATTTGTCGATCTTGATGATGTCGACCGGTACGGTCAAAAGATGGGTGAGCGAGGCAAAGCCGGTGCCGAAATCATCGAGCGCCACCTTGATGCCGGCTTCCCGCATCGCGTGGATTTCCTCCGCGACGACATTGTCCTTCTGCGCGAGATAGACGGATTCCGTCACCTCCGCCACGACGGCCGTCGGCTTCAGCCCTGCGCGGCCGAAGGCGTCGACGATGCGGCGGGTAAGCCCACCGCGATGAAAATCGGCAGCGGTGAGGTTGAGCCCGATGCGGGAAAACAGCAGTCCCTCGCGCTGCCATTCGCTGCCCGCCGAAGCGATCCGCTCGAGCATCCGGTCAGTGATCTCGATCGCCACATGGGCGTCCTTCATCGCCTCGTGAAAATGCGCAGCCGCCACCAGGCGCCCGTCGGGCATCTTCATCCGGCATAGCGACTCGAAGCCCATGATGCGCCCGGTGGCAAGTTCGATGACCGGCTGGAAATGCGCGTCGATCCGGTCGTCGCGCAGCGCCTGATCGACCTCCTGCACCGACCGGAACCGCTTGGCGATCGAGGTCCCAAGCCCCGCCTGATACTCGAGATAGCGTCCTCGGGCCCGCTCCTTGGCGTGGTAGAGCGCATAGTCTGCATTCTGCCTCACCTGCTGCGGGCTTCGCTCCAGTCCCGCTCTTGCTCCGCCAAGCGTTGCGGCTGGGTAGATCAGGTGCCCGCCGCAATCCGCCGGCTCCTTGATCCGCGAGATCAGCGTTTCGGCGAGCGCGGCCGGCTCGGTCGTCGAAAGGCAGGGAACGATCACCGCAAATTCGTCGCCGCCCAGGCGAAACGCCATGCCCGGCGGTGCTTCCTGTTTCATGCGTTCGGCAACGATGCGGATCAGGTCGTCGCCGGCCCCGTGGCCGAAGGTGTCGTTGACCATCTTCAGATTGTCGAGATCAAGCAGCATCAGTGCCCAGTCGGGCTCGCGCCGGGAAACCTCTGATATCACCTCGTTGAAACGGCTGCGGTTCGGCAGGCCGGTCAGGCCGTCCGTATCGGCCAGACGCCGCCGTTCCGCCATGCGCTGGTCGCGCTCGATGGCAATTGCGCAGAGATGCACGCAGGCATGCACGATCTGCCGCTCCTGCTCGGACGGACCTCGGATGGTGCGGTAGTAGAAGGCAAAGGTTCCCAGAACCTTGCCGGATCCGATGATCGGCGTCGACCAGCAGGCTCTCAGCCCGAGCGGCAGGGCGAGCTGCTTGTAGGGCTGCCAGTATTCGTGGCTGTCGATGTCCTCGACCAGCACCGGCTCGCCGTAATAGGCCGCTGTCCCGCAGGATCCGACGCCATGACCGATCGCAACACCGTCGATGGCAGAGGTGTATTCCAGGGGAAGGGAGGGGCCGGCCAGATGCCGCAGCCGCCGATCCTCGTCAAGCAGCAATACCGAGCAGACGATGTCGTCGGTCATCGTCTCGACTTCGCGGCACAGATAATCCACGGTCTCGGCCAGTGACTGGCCGGTCGCAATCTTCTCGAGGATTATGTTCTGCAGAGGAAGAAGCATGACACCCGCGACATGTTGATTGTCGCAGATTAAATCAGGGTAGGCTTAAACAGTAATTACGACATATAGCGATGTGGCGGTTTGGTTTCCGGAAGGTTAAGGCCCCCGATCAGCAACCGGAACCTTAGCCTCCCGCCGCCACATTCCCAGCAAGCGTCAGATGCGCAAAGGACGTGTCGCCGTCGTTGAGCGCATCGCCCACCCGGTCGTTCCACCGGTAGCCGACGATCGCCCCATCGGATGCCCCATCGACGATATTGTTGCGGATCATGGTCTCGCCCGATCCGTCCACCACGCTGACCCGCATGCCCTGAGGGCTGCCGCGCAGGATATTATCGCTGACGATGACATTGCGCAGATAGGGGCCCCAGCCGACCGCCAACGCCGCCGTCTCGGCGCCGTCCACCAGATTGCCGGTCACCAGTGTGTCGGCCTCGACCGAGATGCCGAAACCGAAGCCACTGACCGTCGGTTCGTAAGGTCCCTTGTTGACGATGCGCCGGACAATGTTGTCGCTCACTGTCGACAGTCGCCCTCCATGGTCGAAATTAGCGACCGAAATCCCGATTGCCGCCCCGTCGATGACATTGCCGGTTATCAGGGCGCCCTCGAATTCGAACTCGGCATAGATGGCCGTCTCCCCCGAACCGAAGGCCTGATTGCCGCTGATCGTGATGTTCGAGGCGGAATTCGCCCGGATCGCCGAAAAGGCGCAGTCGGAGACATGGTTGCCGGACACCAGCAAGTTGTCGGCCCTGAAGACATTGATCCCGTTGCCGTATTGACCGGTGCCGCCATTGGTGGCGCCGATCCGCGCCACCCGGTTCCCCGTGATCACGGTGCCGTCCTCGCCCTTCGTCCAGCGATGCACGAGGATGCCGCCATTGCCGCAGTCGAAGACCTCGTTGTTGCGGATCGAGAAGGCCTTGCCCTCGATCGCCCAGATGCCGGCCTCGGCAGCGCCCGAAATGCGGCAGCCCTCGACCCGCCCGCCGGAACGCGCGAGATAGATCCCGCATTTGCGGCTGCCGACGATTTCGCAGGCGTCGATCGTGACCTCGTCGACACTGCGGAAGGCGAGAAGCCCCTCGGTGTAATCGGCAAGCCACCGGTTGGCGCCGTCGAACGTGATGCCGGAAAGGCTGACCCGCCGGATGTCCTGGGCTGCGATGAGATGCCCGTCGCCGCGATAGATGAGCCGGGTCAGGCCCGGAACGCCGGTCAGGCGGGTACCGTCGCGCAGTTCGAGATTGGCCACCTCGTAAGTCCCGGCCGGCAGGAAGACCGGTTGCCCCACGGCCGCCGCCCGGTCGATCAGGTCCTGCAGCCTCCGGCTCTGATCGTCCTCGGTCCCCGGCAGGATGCCGGCTTCGGCCGCATCAAAGCCACCACGCAGTTCGGCCATGGCGAGTGTCTGGGCAGAAGCCAGCCGCACGCCTGCGGGCAGACCCGCTGTCGCGAGCAAGCCGCCGAGGCCGATCATGACTGAACGTCGAGAAGGCATCCGGTCCGTTCCTGGTGGAATCGTGATGGCCGCGACCTTGGAGGAAGAGGGGCGGACCGGCAACAACAGGCTTAAAACAGTGTTAACGGCGAGAAGGAACGACTTCGCCTTTGGTCTAAGCATTTCGCCTCAAGGAGTTGAGCCAGATCAAGGAAACTTCTGGTGCTCATCTTATGGTGAAGCTCGAAAGACATGAACGCGAAGGAGATTTGTCATGCTTCGTCTGGCCGCAGTCCTTTACATCCTCGTCGCCAGTGCCGTTGGCGGTGCTGCGGTGATCGCGGTCCTGTCGCTCGACATGCGCGAAGGCTGGCAGATCGCGGCGGCTTTTGCGGCCGGTCTGGTGATCTCCATCCCGATCGCCGCCGTATTGGGCAAGAAGATCTACAATGCCCTGCAGGGCCCCAAGCCCGTCTGAACCACATTCGCTTCGGCGTGGGACGCAAGCCCTTCCTGTTCTGGCGGAGCGGGAAGGGTGGTGAACAACCAGTCCCATGACGACCGGCCGGCATTTTCTCGGGGGAGGGAATGCCGGTCGGGTCGTTTCCTGCGCTCATCACGCAGCGGCAAGAGCCGCGTGCTGCCCCCCGGCGTTTCTCGAGCGATGCCTAGCCTTCATCTTGTTCGAAGCGCGTAAACTGTGCCTCGAGCCCTTCGGTGAAGCGCATGTAGAGCCGCCCGAAGGTCTCCACATCCTCGGGCGACCATCCGGCCGTCGCCTCTGCGATCGTCTCCCGCTTGATCGCCTCGATATCCTCCAGCACCCGTCGACCGGCCTCGGTCACTTTGACCAGACTGCGGCGCCCGTCCTCCTGCGAGGCGGCGCGCTCGAGCAGGCCCTGCTTGACGAGATCTGCCACGATCCGGCTGCCGCGCGAAGGGTCGATGCGCAGTTGCTCGGCAATGGTGCCGACGGTCACCTCCTGTTCACTGCCGATCCTCTTGATCACCCCGATCGCGTCGATGTCGGAGAGTTCGAGCCCCGTGCCGATGCGTTTCAGCGCCATGCGCCCGATGAAGCGACGGCCGATCAGAAGCCGCATGCGCGTCATCGCCTGGCCAATGGCGGCCAGCGGTGGCCCTCCGACGGCTGAGGGGCGCTCGATTTCAGGGTCGCAGTCAGCGGCCATAGGTGTGGGATGCGAAACAGATGTCATGGGTGGACCATAGCAGAGGCGGCCGGGCTCGAAAAGCAAAATGGATGACATCAGCAATTATGTGCTATTGACATATAATTGCTGGAGGCACATTTTGCGGTCAGACAGGAGCCCCCGATCCATGAGCAAGTCCACCACTGCCGCCCCATCCGGTCCCGAACCCCGTTTTGAACCCCATCCGACGCTCCGGCCCACCACAGGCAAGGCCGGCCGCGAGGAGGGGCCGCTGGTCACCGATCCCAGGCTCCGCCTGTTCGTCTATCTGCTGCTGATGTCGGCCATGTTCATGGCGACCCTCGACAACCAAATCGTCTCGACCGCACTGCCGACCATCGTTGGCGAGTTCGGCGAACTGGAGCGTTTCGGCTGGGTCGGCTCCGCCTATCTCCTGACGACCAGCGCCGTCATGCCGCTCTATGGCAAGCTGGGGGACCTCTTCGGACGCAAATACGTGATCAAGGCGGCCATCGCAATCTTCACCGTTGGCTCCCTCGTCTGCGGCCTCGCCGTCTCCATGGATACGCTGATTGCCGCCCGCGTGCTGCAGGCGCTCGGCGGCGGTGGCATCATGGTGTCGATCTTCTCGATCAATGCCGATCTCTTCGAGCCGCGCGAACGCGCCCGCTACCAGAGCTATTCCAGCCTCGTGCTGATGGCGTCCGGCGCACTCGGCCCTGTCCTCGGCGGCACGCTGTCCGATCTCTTCGGCTGGCGCTCGATCTTCCTCGTCAACCTGCCGATTGGCATCGCCGTTCTTATCGGCCTTGCCTTCCTGCTCCCCTATCGAAAGCCGGACCGCAAGCCGAAGATCGATTACGCCGGGGCCATCCTGCTCGCCGGTGCTGTCGCCTCCATCGTCTTCTGGGCCGATAGCGGCCAGATCTTCGGCTCGCTGATCGCCTGGCCGAGCCTTGCCGTCGTCGCCTTCGGTGCACTCTGCGCTGCCGGTTGGGTCATGGTCGAGCGCCGCGCGCCAGAACCGGTCGTGCCCCTCTCGCTCTTCGCCAAGCCAACCATCAACCTGCTGCTGGTCATCTCGCTCGTCTCGGGCGCCATCGGCATTGGTTCGGTCAACTACATCGCCCTCTACCTGCAGACTACCACGGGCCTCTCGCCCTCCATGGCCGGCCTGCTCTTCGTCGCGACGACCGGCGGCATCGCCATCGGCTCGATTGCTGCCGGACGACTGATTGCCCGGACCGGTCGTTACAAGCCCTTCTCGATTGCGTCTGCAGCCCTCGGCGTCGTCAGCCTCGGCATCTTCTCCTTTATGCATGCCGGCACGCCACTGGTCTTCATCGCCCTCGTCATGCTCTTGCAGGGCTTCGGCGTCGGCATCGGCCAGCAGGTGCCCGTGATCGGCGTGCAGAACGCCGCCTCGGGCCGCGATATCGGGGCCGCCACCGGGACCGTCACGCTCACCCGCATGGGCGGTGCGGCCATCGCCATCTCCATCTATGGCGCCATCGTCAGCTCCGGCCTCACCCATGTCCAGATCGCGCTGCCCGGCGACGTCGATTTCCGCAACCTCACTCCCGAGGGCCTGGCTGCCCTGCCGGATGCCGCCCGCGCGCTGGTCGCCAACGCCTATTCCGACGCCTTTGTCCCGCTCTTCCTGACGGCGTCGGGCATGATGGTCATCGGCCTCATCTGCGCGCTGCTCCTGCCCAACATCCGCCTCCCGCGCGAGGGGGAGGGCAAGCTTGCCAAGGGTGCAACGGCTCAGGCGGCTGCGGAATAAGACCCGAACAGGGGCAGGTGCACCCGCACCTCGGCCCCGCCGCCGGGCGCGTCGGTGATCTCCACCGTCCCGCCCTGCGCCCGCGCCAGCGTCTGCACGATGGCAAGTCCCAGCCCCGCCCCGCCGGTGTTTCTGGCGCGCGAGGGCTCGCCGCGGGTAAAGGGTTCGAGCAGCAGCGCCCGCATCTCCTCGGGAATGCCGGGTCCGCCATCGCGCACGGCGATGATGGCCTCCTCTCCGGTGCGCCTGAGCCCGACTTCGGCCTGGCTGCCGTATTTCACCGCATTGTCGACGAGGTTGCCGAGGATCCGCTTGATCGCCAGCCGGTCGGCCAGCACCTCGAGCGTCCCCTCCGGCATTGACCCGAGCGACACCGCAAGACCATTCCGCCGCAGGTCACCCACCTCGCCCGACACCCACTCGCCGAGATCGATCAGTTCCTCGTCGAGACTGCCGCTTCCCGCCCTTGCGCTGATCAGCGCATCGTCGAGCAGCCGGATCATGTCCTCGATATCTTTCACCGCCCGCTCGCGCTCCCCCGGATCCGGGATCGCCTCGACGCGAAGCCTGAGCCGCGTTGCAAAGGAGCGCACGTCGTGCTGCACGCCCGACAGCAGCGCCAGCCGCGAGGTCAACAGCAGTTGCAGCCGGTCCTGCAGCCGCCCGAACGCCTGGATGAGGCTGCGCACCTCCCCGGTGCGCCCGGAGACCGGAGGCAGTGGGATCGGCGGGCCGGACGGGTCCATCTGGTCAGCCGCCAGCGCCAGCCGTGTCAGGGGGCGGATCTCGCGCTGCACCAGGATCAGGATGGCGAGCGCGATCAGCGTGCCGACAAGCCCGGCACCCAGCCCGACCGGAAGCCCCTTGGCATTCGAGGCATAGGGTAGCCGGCTGCGCGCAACCAGGATGCTGCCATCTGCAAGCCGGAGCCGAAACTCGAGCGGCACCGCGAGGATGCCCTGCCGCTCCGCCTGCCAGGCCCGCACCGCTCCGCGTTCCACCGCGCTGATTGACAGGAGCCGTTCGCCCAGCCTTTGGCCATAGCCCACAAGCGCCTCGCCGTCGGAGAGATCGTCGCCGGCAAGAGCATCCTGACCCGAGGCATCGGCAGGCAAAATTTCAAGGGCAAGGGAAGGGGAGGTCGAAGCCGTCAGTACGGTGGCGCGCTCTGTCGCAGGAACCGAATCCAGAAGCCTGACGAGGGCCGCGAGCCGTGACGGTTGCGGATTGGTGTCTGCCACCGCCGTGCCACGATAATGGATGACAAGGATCACCAGCCACATCACGATCAGGGCCGAAAAGCCGATGGCGAGCAACCGCGCCGAAAGCCCAAGCCGATGCATCATGAGCCCTCCATCACGGGACCGGCCGCACGGCCGCCGTCAGCAGATAGCCGCCGTTGCGCACCGTCGAGATGAGATTGCTGCCCGGATGAAGCGCCTCGAGTTTCTTCCTCAGCCGCGATACGAGAATGTCGACCGTGCGATCCAGCGGATCGCCACTGCGCCCATGGGTGTAGTCGAGGATCTGGTCGCGCGACAGCACCCGGCGCGGCCGCTGCACGAAACAGGCAAGCAGGTCGAATTCCGCGCTGGTCAGGCCTGCAGGCTGGTCGTCGCAGCTGACACTGCGCGCATCGAGATCAATGACGAAGCGGTCGAAGGCAAAGCGCCGCACCTCCTTGCCGGCCGCAGCTGCCGTCAGCGCCGACCGCCGCAGAAGTGCCCTGATCCGCGCCAGAAGTTCGCGCGGGCCGAAGGGTTTCGGCAGATAGTCGTCCGCCCCGAGTTCCAGCCCCACGACTCGGTCCGTTTCGTCGCTTTTCGCCGTCAGCATCAGGATCGGTATCGAGGACGAGGCGCGCAGCCGGCGGCAGATCGACAGACCGTCCTCGCCCGGCAGCATCAGGTCGAGAATGATCAGGTCTGGCAGACCGCGCCGCAGGTCGGCATCCATGGCGGCCCCGCTATCGGCCTGCCGCACGCAAAAACCCTCGCGTTCCAGGAAGGCCGCGACGAGGCTGCGGATGTCGGGGTCGTCGTCGACCAGCAGGACAGAGGGAGACTGTGCGTTCATGGCGGCGAGGATGCGTTGCGGATTTTGCCAAATCAAGCACCGCCGGGCCTTTGATACAAAATGCTACATTGGCGACATCCGCGAGAAAAACACGGGCGGCAATCTCCTTTCGACGACGCGGCCGGAACGGCTTTTCAGCCACTCGCCGCGCCCAGAGCCGACAACAACGAGGATGATGCCATGAATCACGCCGCCCTGATGCTCGCCGCCCTGATGAGCCTCGCCACGGTCTCCGAGGCCGCCGCCTGGAGCCGTAACCGCACGGTGACCACGCCGCACGGAACCTCGAGCTTCGCCGCCTCTGGCACTTGCGCCTCCGGCACCTGCTCGCGCAGCGCCGTGCGCACCGGTCCGCGCGGCAATTCGTTGAGCGCAAACAGCACCGTCACCTGTGATGCAAGCCGCGAAAACTGCGCCCGCACCAAGACCTATAACCGCTCGAACGGCGGGACTGTGATTGTTGAGGGCAGTATCCACCGCTGATCCGAGATCCTGTCCCGCCGACCGGACGGTTCTCTCCCCCGCCGAGCCGTCCGGTCATCTCTTTGCGCCTGTCCCCTGACGAGACCCTGATATGACCCTGTTCTTCCGTCGCGGCCCTCTGCTGCCCCTTACCGCACTCCTGCTCGCTCTTCTGCCGAGCATAAGCGGCGCCGCCCAGAAGGCAGCCGATCTCTCCCCCGAGAAGCGGGCTCTTCTGATGGAAGCCGTCCGCATCTGCCAGCCCGACATCGAGCGCCACTGCGCCGGTGTCCAGCGCGGCGAGGGCCGCATCGCGCTCTGCCTCGCAGCCCACCGCACCGAGGTCACACCCGCCTGCCTCGAAGCCATGAAGGCGGCGCGGGACTGATCCTGCGCCCGCCTGTCGCCAGGCGCTTTTCAGTGATGTCGGCCAGACAACGGAAAACCCCCGGTCGCAGGGCGGCCGGGGGTTGATCGTGTTCAGGCGGCGAAGATGTCAGGCGGCGTAGCGGGCGGCCGGACCTTCCCTGTGAACCTTGAAGCGCGAGATGAGCGCCTTCAGATGGGCCGTTTCGTCGGCGAGGCGAGCGGTGCTGGCGGCGGCTTCTTCGACCATCGCGGCATTCTGCTGCGTCATCTGGTCCATCTGGTTGACCGCCATATTGACTTCGGAGAGGCCCGTGGACTGCTCCTGCGCCGCGGTTGCGATGGAGGTCACCTGGCTCGCGATGCCGATCACCTTGGTCTGGATGTCGTTCAGGGCTACGCCGGTGGAGCTGACCAGATCGACGCCCGTCTGCACCTCCTGCGAGGATTTGGTGATCAGCGTCTTGATGTCCTTTGCGGCCGTCGCGGAGCGCTGTGCGAGTTCGCGCACTTCCTGGGCGACGACGGCAAAACCCTTGCCGGCTTCGCCTGCGCGGGCGGCTTCGACGCCGGCATTCAGCGCCAGAAGGTTGGTCTGGAAGGCGATCTCGTCGATCACGTTGATGATCTGGGTGATCTCCTTCGAGGCCTGTTCGATCCGGCTCATTGCCGCCGTTGCATCACCGACGACGCCCGAAGACTTCTCGGCGAACTGACGGGCTTCCGTCACCATCCGGCTCGAGTCCTGCGCCCGCTCCGTCGACGTCTTGACGGCAACGGTGATCTCTTCGAGGGCCGAAGACGTTTCCTCGAGCGAAGCGGCCTGGGTTTCGGTGCGCTTCGACAGGTCGTTCGAAGCCTGCCGGATCTCGTCGGCGCCGCCATTGATGACGTCGGCGGACTGGCGCACCTCCTGCATCAGGTTGCGCAGCGTGCTCATGGTCTCGTTCATGTTCGTCTGGAGTTCGGCGAATACGCCCTGATAGCGACCTTCCATGCTTTCCGTCAGGTCTCCCTGGGAGAGAGCGGAAATCACCCGCCGCGTCTCGGCAATGCCGGTATCGACGGACTGGACCAGCGTGTTCACATTGGCCGCAAAGCGGTCGAGGTCCGGATTGTCATAGGTCTTGGTGATCCGGCGGGTGAAGTCGCCGGCAACAGCCGCATCAACCACGGTCGCGATGTTCGACTGCAGGTCGGCATTCTTCTCCTGCAGCGCCGCTTCCTGAGCGGCGAGATCGCGGATCTTGATGGCGTTCTGCTTGAACACGTCGACCGCACGCGCCATGAGGCCGATTTCGCTCCTGTGGTCGAGGCCAGGGATGACGGTGTCGAGCTTGTTGTCGGCAAGCGCGCCCATCGCGCTGGTGATCTGACCGACCGGGACAGTGATGCTGCGGGCGATCATGACCGCAATGGCGAGTGCCAGGAGGAGACCGATGGCGCCGAGGCCGGCAGCGGTGATGACCGAGGCCTGCATGGTTTCCTCAATCGCTGGGCCCAGCGTGTCCTGCGCCTTCTTCAGTTCCAGCTTGAGCGCCTCGACAGAGCTTGAAACGGCCGGTCCAGCCACGTCCATGGTGCCGCTGATCACCGAGTTGCGCTCAAGGATCAGCTTGTGGACCTTGTCGAGCCCGGCAACATAGCTGGCGAGATCCGCCTCGATCGCAGTCAGGCGCTCGGCGCGCTCCGGAACCTTGATCAGCGGCCGGACCTTCGCAGCCTCTTCCGTTACCTTGCCGGCAAACTCCACCGCCGTGGTGAAGCTCTTGTCCTCGTTGTTCAGCAGGAACTGGTTCGCGGCCAGTCGCATGTTCGCGGTGACAAATTGCATCCGGCTCGCGGCGAAGGCGGCCTCGATGCTGCCGTCCGCGGCAAAGGCTTCGGTCAGCGCGGCGAGTTCTTCGCCGATCTTCGGGCCGAGCGCGTTCAACGTACCCGTTACCACCTCGTTGCGCTGCAGCTGCAGGTCCGAAACCTGGCTGAAGCCGGCCTCATAGGCCTTGATCTGCTCCGCAAAGCGCGCGACTTCAGCCTTTTCCTGGTCGTTGGAGATCATGCCCGCCGCAGCATCCACCGATTGCTTCGCCGTAGCCAGGCGCGTCAGTACTTCCTGCTGCAACTCCTCGTTCTGGTTCATGCGATACTTGAGGAACGACAACCGTGCCTCGAGCATGTTGGCCTGGATACGGCCGGCCTCGTTGGTCAGCCGCGCGGTCGCTCGATATTCGCCAAAGGAGCTCGAATTGCTCAGATTGGCCTGGATGGAGAGCCCCGCAACGACGGCCAGAATGACCAGCACGACGGCGAAGCCGACATAGATTTTCTTCCCGATGTTAATGTTATCAAGCACTGCATTTGCCCCTTGAACCGTAGCGGTGATAGTTGGTGCAGAATGCAACTAAATTAATTGATGCTAAGTTAACCTTTCCGTTCATTCGAACTAATGTGCAAATGTCAATTGAGTTTGTAAATTCGTATGTAATAACAAGCTTAGAGTGCGCATTCTGCGCCGGTAATCTCCCGTTGAAGTGGAAAAGGATGCCTCTCCAATCTGCGTTTTGTTAATTCTGGCGATAAGCTTCGCGCCAGCCGCACCTGCAAGGATGGCTCAAACGAAGTCAGTATGATCAGGTGCAGCATGTCCAAGCCTTTCCCGTCCGGCCCGGCTTTTCTCCTGTCGAAGCGTCTCCTGTCGCTCGGCCTCGGCACGGCGCTGGTCGGCTCACTCTCGGGCTGCATCCTCGTCACCGATACCAGCCGCATGAACATCGACGTCTTTCAGGACGAGGTTGCGCCCGTCTGGTATGATCCGGCCCGCACGCCGCCGGCTGCCGACCAGACGGCGCCGCGCAAGCGTGATCTCTACCGCACGCAGTTCCACCAGACCTATGGTCTGCCGGTTTCCAACCCGCTGCATCGGACGCTTTATGGGGTGATGGTCGATGACGGCCACACGCTTCCGGCCATCCCGCTCGACCGGGTCCGCTCCGACATGCTGCGCCAGGAAGTGAGCTACCAGACCACCGAAGCCCCCGGCACCATCGTCGTCGACACCAAGGCGCACTACCTCTACCTCGTCCAGCCGGGCGGCAAAGCGATCCGCTACGGCGTAGGGCTCGGCCGCGACGGTTATGCCTGGTCGGGCAGGGGGGTGATCCAGCGCAAGGCCAAGTGGCCGCACTGGACGCCGACCGACGACATGGTCGAGAACAACCCCAATCTGCGCCCGGTTTCCGCCGCGCGGGGCGGCCTCGTCGCTGGCCTCAACAACCCGCTCGGCGCGCGCGCCCTCTATATCTACCAGGACGGCAAGGATACGCTCTACCGCGTCCACGGCACACCCGACTGGCAGTCGGTCGGCAAGGCGACCTCCTCGGGCTGTGTGCGCATGTTCAATCAGGATGTCATCGATCTCTTCGAGCGCGTGCCCGACAAGACCCCGATTGTTGTCATTTAGCGACACCTGATTGCGACAATGTCCCTCTCTCCAAATCGTGAAAGGGGCTCGCGTTGCTTTAATTGAAGCTTTCCTGTTTGCATCGCATCATCGCGGAACAAAGCGCACCTCCCAGCGTCTTCATCCGCAGCGCTGCCACAGGAAACTTGTAACCTCTATGTCTTCAATGCCTCCCATGACCCGCCGCTCGCTTCTGTCTCTGACAGGCCTCGGCGCCGCATCGCTGCTTGCCAGCTGCACCACCTCCCGTCCGCTCCCTCCCGGCGTTCGTCTGGAGGGCCCCGTCGTTCCGGCCGCGCCCTCGGGTCGCACGCCGGAACTCGACGCCATGTATGGCGAAGTCTATGACGGCGGCTTCGTCATCCCGGCCGTTCCTTACTGGAAGATCCCGGAGCGCTTCTATCGCCAGCAGGTGGTCGACCCGACCGGCGAAGCCCCCGGCACCGTCGTCGTCGATACGCCCAATCGCTTCCTCTATCTCGTCGAGCGCGGCGGTACGGCCATGCGCTACGGCGTCGGCATCGGCCGTGATGGTTTCGCCTGGGGCGGCCAGGGTGTCATCCAGTGGCGTCAGAAATGGCCGAAATGGACCCCGCCGGATGAAATGATCGCCCGCCAGCCCGAACTCGAGATCTATTCCGTGCGCAATGGTGGCAAACCGGGCGGCCTCGACAATCCGCTCGGCGCCCGCGCGCTCTACATCTTCCAGAATGGCGAAGATACGCTGTACCGTCTGCACGGCTCGCCGGAATGGAATTCCATCGGCAAGGCGGTCTCGTCCGGCTGCGTACGCCTGATGAACCAGGACATCATCGATCTTTACGAGCGCGTGCCGAACAAGGCGAAGATCCTCGTCCGCCAGTAACGGCAGGCGGCGTCACCAAATGCAAACGGCGGCCCTCGAGCCGCCGTTTTCGTGTCTGCCAGAATGGGTGTTTTGCTCAGTTGTCACCACGACACCGGAACGGGCTGAAAGTCGAGGCCGCGCCGGCATTCATCGTCGCGATCGTCAGCCCGTTTGCGATCGAAAAATCCTTCTCCGTCTGCGGACAGGCATCGACATCCGAAAGACAGCCACTGTCGATATAGGCCCGGCTGCCGGCGAGAAAGGCGTCCGAGGCGCCATCCGTTCCGAGGCCCTTGACGAGATCGGCGAAGGCCGCCTCGAAGACAGCGCATTTCTTGCGCTGCCAGTCCGATCGCGCCTCGGCTGTCGTGCCCGCCTCCTGCTCGGTCGCGTAGGCGGTGGGCACAGTTATCAGGGCGGCCAACGACAGGGTGAGGGCGCTCGAAATCCACCGCCCCCTCATTGTCTATGCTCCGCAAAGATCGCCGCGCCGATCTCGGCAATCGCAGCATCGCGGATCTTCAGCGGATGCTCTTTACCGTCCATGTAGATCGCGACAACGAGCGGCGCCCCCTTTGGCGGTCGCAGCAGCGCGATCACGCCACGCGTCCCATGCCCGCCGGCGCCGCTGCGATCGGCAATCTGCCAGCCCTTCGGGAGTTTCGCGCGCAGCAATCCTCCTGCCACGGCATTCGCCGCCATCCAGTCTTCCAGCTGCTCGCGGTCTTCCGGCGCAAGCGCGTCCTCCAGCAATAGCAGGCGCAGTGTCTCAGCCATGGCCTGCGGCGTGGTCGTGTCGCGCGGATCGCCCGGTGTCGCCTGGTTGAGTTCCGGTTCGTAGCGGTCAAGCCGCGTTGTCCCGTCACCGATGCCGCGCAGGAAGCCGGTTACCTGCTCGGGCCCGCCGATCGCCTTCAAGATGGCATTGGCCGCCGCATTGTCGCTGATGCGCAAAGTGATCTCGCAGAGCTCGCGGGTCGAGATGCTCGTTCCCACCCGCTTTTCCGTCACCGGGGAATACGGTCGCAGGTCCCCTTTGGTAATGGGTATCGTCTTTGCCAGCACATCCTCGCCCGCTGAAAGGGCCGCCGCGCAGGCCAGCGACTTGAAGGTGCTTGCCATGGCAAAGCGCTCGTCCTGCCGATAGCCGGTGACGCCCCCGCTGCCCGTATCGATGAGAAAAACCCCCACCCGCATTCCGAGCCGGGCCTCCACCCGCTGCGCCGCCTCGACGACCTCGTTGGCGGCCGCCTGCTGAGCCGGCAACAGCCCGGCGAGAATCAGAAATGCGAGCAGAATGAAATGGATAGAACCCGCATTCGGGCTTGAAGCTTTAAGTGTCGATCGTGTCATGCCGTTCTCCTTCGAGGCCCCCTGCATCAGGGGCAATGAAGGCATCAGCGAGGCATCGCAATATCTCTGCGCAAGCGCGGCCTCACTCCGGGCTGACCGCCTCGAGCTGCGTCTTCAGCCGTTTCAGGCTGTCGCGCAGGCTTTCGATCTCGCCGATGTCGCAGCCGATCTGGCTGCCGATCGAGTGGAAGACGTCATGCGCCCTATGCTTCAGCTGCCGGCCCGTTTCCGTCAGCGTGATGAAGACCAGCCGCTCGTCGGTCACGTCGCGGCGACGCGAGACATAGCCGATCTGTTCCAAGCGCTTCAGCAGCGGCGACAGTGTGCCGGAATCCAGCCCCACCTTTTCGCCAAGCGCCTTCACCGAGATGTCGTCTTCCTCCCAGAGAGCCATCATCACCACATATTGAGGATAGGTGAGGCCGAGAGGCGAGAGCAGCGGTTTATAGGCGCGCGTGAAGGCATGGGCTGCGCCGTAAAGGGCAAAGCACAGCTGCTTGTCGAGTCTCAGATCCATCTCTGCAGTCGTCTCATTCATGGCACTCACGGAACCTCCTGGAGGGAGAATTGTTTCCACTCTGGCCAAAAACGGCCCGATTTGCAACGTGCAAAAAACAATTGCACGCAATTCATTTGTGCCCTATATTGTGTTTGTGTCCGTCGCTTGCAAGGCGAGGGGCAGACGAATTCCACCGCCGAACCATCCAGAAGACGAAGGAGAACACGCAAATGGCAATCCTCTACACCGCCCACGCCCACGCAACCGGTGGCCGCTCCGGCCATGGTGTCACCGACAACGGCGTTCTCGACGTGACGCTGACGACACCGAAGGAACTCGGCGGCGACGGTGCGACCGGCACCAATCCCGAACAGCTCTTTGCGGTCGGTTACTCCGCCTGCTTCCTCGGCGCGCTGAAGGCCGTCGCCGGCAAGGAAAAGATCAAGATCCCGGAAGACGCCAAGGTCTATGCCGATGTCGGCATCGGCCCGCGCGAAGACGGCGGCGGCTTCGGCATCGAGGTGAAGCTCAGCGTCGAAGTGCCCGGCCTCGACCGCGAAACCGTCGAGCGTCTGGTCGCTGCAGCCCATATCGTGTGCCCCTACAGCCACGCCATGCGCACCTCGACCGAGGTTCCGGTTACGGTCCGCTGATCGCCTGATCGCCTGATCGTCTCTGATCCACCGCCCGAAGGCCGGCCTCGCGCCGGCCTTTTTGCTTGCGGTTGGGGGCAGCGGGAGACCAGGGGCAAGACCAGGGGCAAGATCACGGGAAGGGGAACCCTCCGGCGCTCCGCATGTTGGGTCCTCGTTGCCAACCACCGAGGAAAATCCCATGCACCACACTTCGGAACATGACGATCACCAGACCCGCATGCCGGTCCCCGATACGCCGGTCGATGAGCAGACCCGCCGCGAACGCCGAAGGCTTTATCCGGCCTCCGCCTTTCGCGGTCCCCTCTTCGAGACCCGGGACAAGATCGCGCTGGCGATGGCGACGCTGATGATGCTCGGCCCGCTAGCCGCCCTGCCGCTCGGCTTCGGCGGCTGATCCCGGCTTTCGTCCACCGCTTGGCCCGCCTCTTCAGCCGATCATCGAAGCGAGTTCCGCCACCAGCCATTGCGTCAGCGGATCGCTGTCGTTGCGTCGGTGCCAGAAGGCGGAGACGGGGAAGCGGCGGATGCCGATCGGCGGTTCGGCCGTGACCAGGCCGAAGCCGGCGGCAAAATCCTCCGCCACGCGCCGTGGCAAGGTGACGATTGCGCCCGAATGCGCAACGGCTGCGAGCGCCGGCAGGAAAGAGGGCAGGCCGAGCACGATCCGCCGGCTCCGCCCGATCGCCTCCAGTGTCCGGTCGGCAATCCCGCTCATGTCGCCGCCCGGGGCGACCAGTACATGCTCGGCGGCACAATAGGCATCAAGCGAGATCTGCGGCGCCTCGGGCAGGGCGCTTGCCAGCCCCGCCACCAGAAAACTCTCGTCGTAGAGCCGCCGTTTCGACAGGGTGTCCGGGGCATCCCAGAGAAAGCCGAGCGCAATGTCGGCCCGCCCTTCCGCGAGCGCCTCGATCGCATCGCGCCGCGCAAGCGGCAGCACCGAGAGCCTGAGCCTTGGCGCTAGCTGCCGCACTCTGGCGGCAAAGCGCGGCATGATCACCGCCTGTTCGGAATCGAGCGCCGCGATCCGCACGATCCCGTCGGCCGTCGCCGGTTCGAAGCTGCGCGTCACCGTCAGCGCGCTTCTGAGCGCCGCCACCGCCTGCGCAACCGGCACCTCCAGCGCCAGTGCCGCCGCCGTCGGCTCCATGCCATGCGGCCGGCGCAGGAAGAGCTCGTCGCGAAAAACATCCCGCAACCGCTTCAAGGCCTGGCTGATCGCAGACTGGGTCAAGCCGAGCTCCGCCGCCACGCTCGCCGCCTTGCGATGCCTGAGCAACCCGAGAAAGACCAGGAGCAGGGTGAGGTCGAGTTTCCTGAGTTCGGTTTGGCTTAAGTCAGACATGACCCGATTTCGATTTTCCCTCATTCCCCTTTGTCCTATTCCTTTCCCCACCCACAGTGCAAGGAGGACGCCATGCAGATTGCCATCATCGGAACCGGCAATGTCGGCAGCGCCATCGCCCGTGGCCTGAAGGGCAGGGGCCATGTCGTGACGCTCGGGGTGCGGGAGGCAAGTCGCCCTGATATCGTCGCCCTCGCCAAAGAGGTCGGCGCCCGCCTCACAGACCCGCAAGAGGCGGCCCAATCGGCCGAAGTTGTTATCCTCGCGCTGCCCTGGGACAAGGCGGAAAGCGCTGTTCTCGCGCTGGGCGACCTGACAGGCAGGATCGTCATTGACTGCATGAACCCGCTCGCCATGATCGACGGCGTCCTGTCGCTGGCGATCGGCCATACCACCAGCGGGGCCGAGCAGGTGCAAGCCTGGCTGCCGGCTGCGCGGGTGGTGAAGACGTTGAACCAGGTCGGCGCCGAAATCATGCAGGACAATGCAAACCTGCCGCATCGCCCGGTGCAGTTCATGGCGGGCAACGACCCCGACGCCAAGATCAAGGTTGCGATCCTGCTTGCCGATCTCGGCTTCGAGCCGCTGGACGCTGGCGATCTCGTCCGGGCCCGCATCCTCGAACCCTTCGCCATGGTCTGGATCAATCAGGCCATCCTGCGCGGCAAGGGTCGCCACTGGGCGCTTGCCGCCGTCAGTCCAACCGCATCTTGAACGCCACCGAAAACCAGGAGGAAGAGAGAGCATGACAGACCGCCTGAAGGCCCGCTGCCATTGCGGCAGAGTGCGCATGACGCTTCCGCCCGGTGCCGCCGGCGTGCTCGCCTGCCACTGCGACGACTGCCACAAGATGCACGGCAATTTCAACGCCTTCCTTGCCGTCCCGGCGGCAGAGGTGGAAGCGACCGGTACCGAACATCTCGTCTGGTACCAGTCGTCTGCCGCCGCCCGCCGTGCCTTCTGCGCCACCTGCGGTGCCCGCATGCTCAAGGAGGTGACGGAGGCAGGTCGCTGGCTGATCTCCGCCGGCCTGATCGAGGGCCCGACCTGCCGCCGCATCATCAGGCACCTCTGGGCGGAATCGAAACCCGACTGGTACGAGCTGCCCGCCGTCGCCAGTTGATTGACGACGGAACCCACCGAACTCCAACGAGGAAATCACCCATGAACCCGAAGCCGATGCTTCTGGGCGCCGCCCATGCTTGCGCCCATACCTTCGCACTTGTCTGCGCCCTTGCCACCCCGGCCGCGGCCGAAACATTCGTCCTGGTGCACGGCGCCTTCCAGACTTCGGCAGACTGGCGCCGGACGGCAGACGCTTTGTCCGCCGCGGGTGATGCAGTCGTTGCCGTGGATCTGCCCGGGCGCGCCGGTGACGGCCGGGTGCTGAAGGACGTCACCATGGCCGATCATGTCGCCGCGGTCACGTCTGCCGTCGAAAAAGCGGCCGCCGCTGATCCCGATGGCAAGGTCACGCTGGTCGGCCACAGCTTCGGCGGTCTGGTGATCTCCGCCGCAGGGGAAGCCGATCCTGCAAGGCTCTCCGGCCTCGTTTATGTCGCCGCCTATCTGCCACGCACCGGCACGGCCCCGGGTGACAGTCTGCAGGATCTGGCCATGGCCGACCACCACGGTGCCTGGCAGCAGGACAGTTTTGAGGTTGACGTCGAGAAAGGATCAGCCGCCGTCAATCCGCGCGATCGCGCAGCCATCTTCGCCAATGATGCCGATGCTTCGGCTGCGGAAGCGATTGCCGCCGCCATGGTCGACGAACCTCTGGCTCCGCTTGCGACACCTGTCGCACTGACGGCCGAACGCTTCGGCACGCTGCGCAAGGCCTATGTCGTGACGCTCAGGGACGAGGCCGTCTCCACCGACCTGCAGCTGACCATGCTTGCCCGCGCCGTCGTGGAGGAGGCTGTGCCGCTGGATACAGGCCACGTTCCTCATGTCACGGCGCCGCTCCTTCTGGCCGAGGCGATCCGCCGGGCCGCAAGCCCCGAAATCGAGTGACGGAACCGAGAAAAGGACATCCCATGTCGACAGCCCTGGATACCACCAGCAGCAAGCGCATCCTCATCATCGCCGCCAATCCCGGCGTCTCGCCCGTTACCGGCTGGCCCATCGGCTTCTGGTGGGCGGAACTCACCCATCCCTACTGGGCCTTCCATGAGGCGGGCTATGCGATCGATATCGCCAGCCCTGCCGGCGGTGATCTCGTCGCCGACGCCTATTCCGATCCCGAGGATCCCTCCGGCTATTCCGCCGCCGACATCCTCTCCCTCGGCTTCAAGACCTCGCCCGCGCATGCGGCCCTTCTCAAGGGCACCCGATCCATCGCCGAGGTCGATCTGGACGGCTATGATGCGATCTTCCTCGTCGGCGGTCAGTCGCCCATGGTGACGATGATCGGTGACACGGCCTTGCACGCTTTCGTCGCGCGCGCCTGGGAGGCCGGCAAGATTGTCGGCGTCGTCTGCCACGGCACCTGCGTCCTGTTGAAGACGCGCCTGTCGGATGGCGAACTGCTGGTGAAGGGCAAGACCTGGACCGGCTTTGCCGACAGCGAGGAGGATTTCGCCGACAGTTTCGTCGGCAAGCGCATCCAGCCCTTCCGCATCGAGGAGGAAGCCAAGAAACTCGAAGGCACCAACTTCGTGGTGCACGGCATGTTTGCAGCCTTCGCCATCCGCGACGGCCGGCTGATCACCGGTCAGCAGCAGAATTCCGGCGCTGCGGCAGCAAGACTGGTGATCGAAGCCCTGGGTCGGTGATGCAGGTTGTCCTGCAGAGTATGCAGGTGCGACGCCGTTACCCCGGCAGCGTTTGGGAATAGCCCTCTGGCGCAGCGCTCAGCGGTCATCCGCCGCGGCGAAATGCGCCAATTGGTCGGCATGCGCCTTCTGGAAGGCCGGTCTTGCCACGGCCCGCGCCACATAGGCCTGGCAGGCGGGGTAGTCGCTGAGTCCGCCGAGGCGCTCGACGAGCCGCAGGACATCGGCCATGGCAATGTCGGCGACGGAAAAACGGCCGGCCAGCCAGTCGCCGCCGGCCAGCACCGCTTCCATGCGCGAGAGCCGCGCGGTGAGGAAGCCGACGATGGTCTGCGGGATGCCGCCTTCCGGCTTGGAGAAGGACAGGATCGACCAGGGCAGGCTGGCGGCCTCGACAGAATTGAGGGCGGCAAACAGCCATTCCGTCACTTTGGCGCTTCCTGCCGGATCACCCGGCATGAGGCGCTCGCTGCGCGTCCCGAGATGATGCAGGATGGCTCCGCTCTCGAAGATCGACAGCTCGCCATCCGTCAACCAGGGCACCTGCGCGAAGGGCTGGTGGGCGATATGTGCGGCATCACGTTGACGAAAGGGCGTGCTTGCCACGCGATAGGGCATCTCCGCTTCCTCCAGCGCCCAGCGGATCCTGAGGTCGCGCACATAGCCGCGCGGCAGGTCCGGCACCCAGTCATAGGTCGTCAGCGTCAGCGTCATGAATTGCTCCGTTCACAAATCTGGTGTCAGGGCAGGCGGCTGGGCCGGCCCGAAGGCCGCCATTTGGCTGTCTCACGCGCTCACCTCGAGCAGCCCCTGGCGCAGCACATCCGCATTGCTCGCCATTGCGGCTTCGATGGCCCCATGAACCTCTTTCCAGATCGGCACGGCGCTGGCGAGTGCGGCGGATCCCTCGGGCGTCAGCTTCAGCCGCTTGCCGCGCCGGTCCTTCGGGTCGGGTTCGATCAAAACCCATCCCCGTGCGGCCAGCGGCTTCAGGGCAGCCGTCAGCGTGGTGCGATCCATGGCCAGAAGCTTGGCAACAGGGCCCATCGGGGGCGGCTCGGGCCGGTTGAGCGCCATCATCAGAGAAAATTGCTGATTGGTCAGCCCCGTCGGCTTCAGCGCGGTGTCGAAGCGCCGCGCCAGCGCCCGTGCCGCCCGCTGTGCATGCAGGCAAAGGCACGTGTCGCGCACGTGAATGGTGGTGGAATAGGGAATCAGGGGGGCGTTTGACATGGACTAAATATGTTGATATCAACGTAATTGTCAAGAGGAGGAGTAGCAAAATGGAATATGCTGTTGTTTCCCGGGAGGAGTGGCTGGAGGCCCGCAAGGCGCTGCTTCAGCAGGAAAAGGAACTGACCCGCCAGCGCGACCGGGTGAATGCCGCGCGTCTCGCGCTCCCCCGGGTGCGCATCGAGAAGGACTACCGCTTCCACGCGCCGGGTGGGGAAGTCACGCTGGCCGATCTCTTCGATGGCCGCAGCCAGCTGATGGTCAACCATTTCATGTTCGGCCCCGACTGGGATGCCGGCTGCGAGGGCTGCTCCTTCTTCGCCGACCATATCGATGGCATGCTGCCGCACCTCAACAATCACGACGTCACCTTCGTGACTGTCTCGCGCGCGCCGCTGGACAAGATCGAGGCCTACAAGCGCCGCATGAACTGGCATTTCCCCTGGGTCTCCTCCTTCGGCAGCGATTTCAACTATGACTTCCACGTCTCGTTCACGCCGGAGCAGCTGGCCTCGGGTTCCGTCACCTATAATTTCCGCGAAACGCCGCGCGAACAGGCCCATGACGAACTGCCCGGTCTCTCGGCCTTCTACAGAAACGACAGGGGCGAGATCTTCCACATCTACTCGCAATATGCCCGTGGCGGCGAAGAGGCGCTGGGCACGCTGATGATCCTCGACCACGCGCCCCTCGGTCGCAACGAGACGGGAACCTTGAGCTTCGTCAAGCGCAAGGACGAATATGTCCGGAAACCGGCCGAGAAGGCCGGCTGCTGCCACTGAGGAGGGTGAAATGGAATTTCCCAAACCGACCGAGCACCACCGCGTGCTCGACCGCCTCGTCGGCGACTGGCTCTATATCACCTCGACGGGCGTGGAGGGCTATGATCCGGAAGATCCGCTCAAGCGCTGGACCGAAAAGGTCCGCTCCATTGGCGGCCTCTGGGTCGTCGCCGAAGGGCAGGGCGGTATGGGCGATGACACCGCCACCATGATCATGACGCTCGGCTACGACCCGCGCCAAGGCCACTATGTTGGCAGCTGGATCGGCTCGATGATGGACAAGTTCTGGATCTACAAGGGCTGGCTGGAGGACGACGGCAAGACGCTCATCCTCGAAGCCGAAGGCCCCGGCATGCAGGATCCCTCCCGCACCGAGCTTTATCGCGATGTCATCCACTTCATCGATGATGACAGGAGAACCTTTTCCGGCAGCGTCCGCCAGCCGGATGGCAGCTTCAAGACCTTCATGTCCAGCGAAGCAAAACGCATCGGCTGATAGCTCAAGAACAGAGAGAGGGACTGCGCATGCATGGCACATTTATCTGGCACGAACTGATGACGCCCGATCCGGCGGCAGCCAAGGCCTTTTACGGCGCGCTGCTCGGCTGGGAGCCGACCGATATGGTGATGGAGGGCTTCACCTACACCACTTTTGCAGTTCCCGGTTTTCCCTCGGGCGTCACCGGCATGATGGCGCTCGGTGACGAGATGAAAGAGCAGGGCATCCCGCCGAATTGGACCGGCTATATTGCGGTTGATGATGTCGACAAGACGGCCGCCGAGTTCGAGCGCGACGGCGGAGCGATCCACCGCGCGCCCGAGGACATCCCCGGCATTGGCCGATTCGCCGTGGTCGCCGATCCGCAAGGGGCCGTCGTCTGCCTCATGACGCCGAAGATGCCGGATGGCGAAACCGGCAGCTGGCCCACCCCCGGCGCCACCGGCACCGTCGGCTGGAACGAACTGATGGCCGGCGACTGGGAAAAGGTCTGGGATTTCTACGCTGCCCGCTTCGGCTGGGAAAAGGACATGGCCGTCGACATGGACGCCATGGGCACCTACCAGACCTTCAAGCTGGGAGACCGCGGCATCGGCGGCATGATGACCAAGCGCCCGGAAATGCCCATGCCCTATTGGGGCTTCTACTTCATTGTCCCGTCCATCGATGCGGCCATCGACAAGATGAAGTCGCTCGGCGGCGAACTGCTGATGGGTCCCCACCAAGTCCCGGGCGGCTCGTGGATCGCTGCCTGCCAGGATCCGCAGGGTGCCTATTTCAACCTGACGGCAGCCTCAAAGTGACATGCAAAGGCCGGAGTGGCGTTATGCCGCTCCGGCCTTTGTCGAATTCTGCTGGGTGAGTCATGTGCGCCGGCCTCAGCCGCGCTTCACGGCCTTCTTCACGGCGCGCTTCTTGGGCGCTGGTGCCTTCTCGGTCTCGAGCGCCTCGCGCTCCAGGCGCAGCGCCTTCAAGGCTTCTGTCTTGCGTTCGCGGGCCGTGGCTTCGGCCGCAATCAGCGAGCGCGCCACGCTGTCGGTCGTCGCTGCCTTGTCCTGCGGCGAAACCTTCTCGGGCTTAAAAAATGCGTCTTTGGTAGCTGTCATGTCCGGGTCCTTCCTGCAGCCTGGCTGCCTGTCTCGGCATGGGGTTGAGGTCCGTCGGCCCTGAGGTCCGATGACCGGGCCGGTGACGAAGGAAAGGCTGCAATGCCTTTCTCGCGGTCGGACATCCGCGCGCCCGAAGGCGCACGGAGTGGGTCGAATCAGCGTGCGCCGCGAACGGCGGCCTTCTTCGGCGCCGGCAGCAGGCCTTCGCGCTGCATCTTCTTGCGCGCCAGCTTGCGCTGGCGACGAACGGCTTCTGCCTTTTCGCGCACGCGCTTTTCCGACGGCTTTTCGAAGGCGCTGCGAGCCTTCATTTCGCGGAAGAGGCCTTCGCGCTGCATCTTCTTCTTGAGCACGCGGAGCGCCTGGTCGACATTGTTGTCACGAACGAGAACCTGCACGGTCGTTTCCTTTCCGGGCATCGAGCCCGATTGATCTGGAGTTGCGAAAAAGGGGATACGACAGGCTAACGCGCCACGCCCCGGCGAAGATCCCGATCGGGTCGGGAGAAATGGAAAGCCGAACGCGGGCTGCGTCCGACGCAAACAAAAAAGGCCGGGCGGAACCCGACCTTCCCTCGCCACTCAGCCCCCTCTGCCAGTACATCCGTGGTCAGCGGGGCGAGCGACAGATTATTAAGCGGCGCGCAGGTTGTCGGCCGAGCTCTTGCCCGAACGCTTGTCCTGAACGATGTCATAAGCGATCTTCTGGCCTTCGACCAGGTCGCGCATGCCGGCGCGCTGAACGGCAGAGATGTGGACAAACACGTCGGCAGAGCCTTCATCCGGCTGGATGAAACCAAAACCCTTGGTGCTGTTGAACCACTTTACGGTACCTGTGTTCATAACGATTTCCTTTCAATCGTTGGGCTTGCCGGCGAGACATTCGACCGGCTGGTATATCGACGTTGAAGGAAATCTGGCGTGCGCCGGAGGCGCGTAGACAAAGTCGCTCGCAATCTTCGATGGCGGCAATATAGGGGTTCGGTCGCCGCGACACAAGCCAAAATGGGTAAAACTGCTGTGCAGTCGCCGCCAGGCTTCATGAATTTGCCGGTCAACAGGCTGATTTGATTGACCGAATTCGCAGATGACGCGGGATAAAAAAGACGAAGGAAGTGCGCTCGCGCCTCCGTTCGGCTTCTTTTAGCCATATCGCGGAAATTCGATGTTTTTTGTTCTCACGAGTGCAATCCACGCAAAAACAGTACGACAATCTTCACGCCTGCTTGCTAGGAAACTTCGCCCGGCCCGCTGGCCCCGCGCTTCGCGCCGGCTCCTGTTTTCACTCATCCACGGGCTCATCCGATGAACAAGTTTCTCGCCGCAACGGCAATCCTCCTGATCACCGCGACCACGTCCGTCGCCGGCAGCTTCACCTTCCCGGCCGACGAGCCGGCCGCCACCGTCGAGATTCCGGACGACTGGCAGCCGACGGCAACCGATTACGGCATCGAAGGCAATTCACCCGACGCCGGTACCTATATCTCCTTCGACATCGCCGGTGCCGACGACATGGACCAGGTGATGACCGACGTCTTCGCCTTCCTTGAGGAAAATGGCGTCACGCCGGATCCGGCGAGCCAGACCGAAAGCAAGGGCGAGCAGAACGGCATGCCCTACGAGACGCTGTCCTGGAAGGGCACGGACAAGGACGGCCCGGTGACCATCGGCGTCGGCTTCATCACGCTGTCGGCCGAGAAGGCCGCGATCGTCACCTACTGGGCATCGGCCGAAACGGAAGAAAAGAACATTCCCGAGGTCAACAAGATCCTCGAGTCGATCAAGCCGGCCGAGTGATTCCTCACCCGAGCACGCACACGACATGGGCGCCCCGCATCCTGAAATGGCTGTGGGGCGTTCTTATCCGCCCCGGCGAAATGCCGCAGCGGGACGAGGGGCAGAGTTCCATGGCGACAAGCCGGTCGTGATCTGGTAGGAGAACGCACCCGTCGTTGGAGGACGGGCCTATCTCTCCCGTCACGAAAGCCAGCCGACCATGACCATTGCTGCGGGCCTCTCCTTCGGATGCCCTGTGCCGCGCGCGCCGCTACCGCGCGTAAAAAGTCCTCTTGCCACCGCGCTCCTTTGCAATCGCCTGTCCGGAGCCGCTGCATGAGCGCCGCTATCGACTACCGCGACGACATCGCAGCCGAGGACGATACGCCCGATGCCAAGGCCTGGCTGAAGATCGTCAACGCCTATCGCAAGCCGAACCTGACGCGCTCGAGCTTCGAGCTCGGCATCACGCTCGTGCCTTTCGTCCTGCTCTGGCTGGGCGCCTGGGCGAGCTTCCACTTTTCCTTCTGGCCGGGTCTCATCCTGGTCTTGCCGGCCGCAGCCTTCCTGCTGCGCCTCTTCATCATCCAGCACGACTGCGGCCATGGTGCCTTCTTCGCCCGCCGCAGCGTCGATGACTGGACAGGCCGCCTGCTCGGCGTGCTGACCTTCACGCCTTACGACTACTGGCGCCGCGCCCATGCCGAACATCATGCCACCGCCGGCAATCTCGACGAACGTGGCGTCGGCGACATCACCACGCTCACGGTCGCCGAATACCGCGCGCTCTCGCCGCTCGGCCGCCTCGGCTACCGCCTCTATCGCAATCCGGTCGTGCTCTTCGGCATCGGCCCGATCTGGGTCTTCTTGCTGAAGCAGCGCCTGCCCTTCGGCATGATGAAGGACGGGGCTTTGCCCTGGGTCTCCACCATGGCCACCAATGCCGGCATGGTCGCCATGGCCGCGCTGATGATCTGGCTTGCCGGTCTCGATGCCTTCCTCGTCGTGCATCTGCCGATCGTTCTGCTTGCCGGTGCGCTCGGCATCTGGCTCTTCTATGTCCAGCACCAGTTCGAAGACACCCACTGGTCCAACCCTCCAGAATGGCAGTTCCAGCACGCGGCTCTCCACGGCGCCTCGCATTACGACCTGCCCTGGGGCCTGCGCTGGCTGACCGGCCATATCGGCGTGCACCATGTGCATCACCTGTCGAGCAAGATCCCCTTCTACCGTCTGCCGGAAGTCCTGCGCGACCATCCGGAGCTGAAGACGATCAGCCGCATCACGCTGAAGGAAAGCTTCGCCTGCGTGAAACTCGTCCTCTGGGACGAAGCCCGCGGCCGCCTGGTGTCGTTCCGCGAAGCGCGGCGGATGGCGATGGCCATCTGATCTCTGCAGTACAATCTGAAAGTCGGGACGCCCGTTGCTCAGCCGAGCAGCGGGCGTTTTCTTTTCGACGATGGGAGACGAGACCGCGGCTCAGCTTTTCGCGCCCGTCTCCCACCCCGCCACCCAGAGCTTGCGCAGCCGGTCGCCCTCGCGGCGGAAATGCGCGCCGGTCGCCCGGCAAGCCCTGACGCGATCTGCCCTGAAATTGCGGATGCTGTCGCGCAATTCGCACCAGCCGACGATCACGGCCGACTCGGCATAATGGATCACCGCGATCGGCCGGATCTGCCGGGTCGTCGCCTGCTGTTGCTCGTTCACATAATCGATCTCGAGTTTCTCCTCGTCGCGGATGGCGCGGCGGATCATCGAGAAGTCGATCGCCTCGGGCGGTTCTGCAACGCGCCCCCAGGCGTAAAGCGAGCGGGAAACGATCGCCTCCTTCAGGGGTGCGGGCACGGCGGCTGCGATCTTGTCTAGCACGCGGGCAGACGCCTCGCGCAGCTCGCGATCCGCCGTGCGCTTCGTCAGCGCCATGCCAAGCACGATCGCCTCGGTCTCTTCGGCCGTGAACATCAGCGGCGGCAGGTGAAATCCGGGGCGCAGGATATAGCCGATTCCGCGCTCGCCCTCGATCGGCACGCGCATGGCCTGCAGAGCGGCGATGTCGCGATAGATCGACCGCTGCGTCACCTCAAGCTTCGCAGCGATCTGCTGGGCGGTTATCGGGTGGTCGGAAAGCCTGAGGATCTGGATGATCTCGAACAGCCGGGACGCCTTGCGCATGCGATCACCTCGTTACAACTGACACAGCTCTGTCAGTTGGCTCTTTGTATAGCACGTCGCAACAGGCTGAAAACAGGTGGGAAACTGGTTCGGTCATCCATTGAAACGCACAGGCAACTGACATGACCTACACGGAAAATCTCTGGCTCTTCACCCTTCTGCTGGCCGGCATCATCGTCGTTCCCGGCATGGACATGATCTTCGTCATCGCCAATGGCCTGACCGGCGGTCGCCGCGCAGGCGTTGCCGCCACCTCCGGCATCATGCTCGGCGGCGCCTTCCATACCCTCTTCGGCACGGTCGCCGTCACCGTCCTCTCGACGCTGGTGCCTCAGTTGGCCGGCCCGATGCTGGTGATTGGCTCCGCCTACATGATCTGGATCGGCTACACACTCGCGAGGAGCGCCATCGTCATCGACGACATAGAGGCCTCGAAACTGCACCGGACGGTGCGCATCTTCATCCAGGGCCTCATCACCTGCCTGCTCAACCCGAAGGCCTGGCTCTTCATCCTCGCCGTCTATCCGCAGTTCATGCGCCCCGAATACGGCCCCTTCTGGCGCCAGGCACTCATCATGGGCGCGCTCACCCTCATGCTACAGGCGCTGGTCTATGGCGGGCTTGCATTCGCTGCGGCCAAGGGGCGGGATGCGCTGGTCTCAAAGCCCGAGATCACCATCTGGATCGGTCGCGCCGCCGGTTGGCTGCTGGTCGCCGTGGCAGCTCTGATGCTGGTCGAGGGGTGGCGCAGCTGGTGAGACGGGGGAGGGCGGTCACGGCAATCCCGCTCAGCCCCTGGACGGCAACAGGATCACCGCCGCTCCAACAAGGCAGATCGCGGCTCCCGTGAGGTCGAAGCGATCAGGCCGCTGCCCCTCGATCAGCCAGAGCCAGCAAAGCGAGGCCGCGATATAGAGCCCGCCATAGGCGGCATAGGCGCGCCCCGCCGCATCCGAGGGAACAAGCGTCAAAAGCCAGGCGAACAGCGCCAGTGACAGAACGCCGGGAACAAGCCAGAGCGGCGAGCGGTCGAGTTTCAGCCAGGCCCAGAACGCAAAACAGCCGGCGATTTCGGCAAGGGCTGCGAGGGGATAGATCAGCAAGGTCATGATGCCGATCCTCCCATGTGTGGCAGATTGGCAAAAGGGCAGGCGGGCTTCAGCCGGAGCGGCCCTGCAGGTTCAGGACATGGCAGACGCGCGGCACGAGTTCGGCCTCCTTGGGGAAGCAGACGAAGAAGCCCTGCACGCTGTCGAAACCGAGCTGCACTGCGGTTTCCATCTGGTCTTCGTTTTCCACGCCCGCCGCCGTCACGATCATGCCGAGATCGTGGCCGAGCGCGATGACATGGCGCACGATCGCCTTGTCGACGGGATTGGTGAGTGCGCTGCGCATCAGCGAATGGTCGATCTTCAGGCGCCGGAAGCTGTGGTTCCTGAGCGCCGAAAGCCCGGCATGGGTGGCACCGAAATTGTCCATGGCAAGCGAGAAGCCGCAGTAATGCAGCGCTTCGAGTGCGAGGCTGACGGCCCTGGCAAGCGGACCATAAAAGGCCGGTTCCGCCACCTCGATCTCCAGCATGTCGGGGGTCAGGCCAAAATCCTGCACCATGTCGCTGAGCCTCAGCGCAAAATCGCCGGCGCAGAGATCGAAGGCCGTGGCATTGATGCTGATCCGCCCGAAATCATGGCCCTCCGCCCGCCAGCGCGCCGCCTGGCGCAGCGTGGTCGACAGCACGAAGTCGCGGATCGACAGCGACAGCATCGGGTCGCGAAACACCGAACGAAAATCCTGTGCCGCCGCCACCTGCCCCGGCGCAATCCGCCAGCGCAACAGGGTCTCGACGCTGTCCACCTCGCGGTGGTCGACGGAATAGATGGGTTGATAGGTGAGCTCGAAGCGGCCGCGTTCAAGCGCACGCTTCGCATTGTTGACCAGAACGATGTGATCCAGACTGCTGTCCACGCTCAACCCCATGTAACCCCCGGCGGCTTGTCCGGGAATTGTGGCGACGCACAATGTATATCAGGGATGGTTGCGGGGAGGTGAACAAAAACTGGGGACTAACGCCGAGCTTTCGTCACTCAGTTCTTGTGTTTTGTCGCAAAGTTGCAGCTTCACCGTCTGAGACTCCCCAGAATCCCCCGCACCAGTGCCCGGCCGACGGAAGTCGCGACGGAGCGCGCCGCACTCTTCATTGCCGCCTCGACCACGGTTTCGCGCTGGTAGCCGCTGCTGCGCTTCGTCGTTCGGCCAGCTTGCTTTTCTTCAGGCTCGTCGCCGAAGCCGGGCAGGGTCCAGCGTCCGGCGGCACTGTCGTCTGCTTCGGCTTTTTCCTCCGCCGCGCGCTTAGCGGCCTCCGCCTCGGCTGCCTTTTTCGCCCGTGCGGTCAGGATCTCGTAGGCCGATTCCGAATCGAGATCGATGTCGTATTGTCCCGCCACCGGAGACAGGCTCATCACCTTCTGCCGCTCGGCGTCCGTGATCGGACCGACCCGGCCCGACGGCGGGCGGATCAGCGTGCGCTCGACCATGGAGGGAATGCCCTTGGCCTCCAGCGTCGAGACCAGCGCCTCGCCGATGCCGAGCTGGGTGATCGCGGTGGCGCAATCGAAGGCCGGGTTGGGGCGGAAGGTATCGGCCGCCGTCTTCACCGCCTTCTGTTCGCGCGGCGTATAGGCTCGGAGCGCATGCTGCACCCGGTTGCCGAGCTGGGCCAGCACCGTCTCCGGCACATCGAGCGGGTTCTGCGTGACGAAATAGACGCCGACCCCCTTGGAGCGGATCAGGCGCACCACCTGCTCGACCCGCTCGATCAGCACCTTCGGCGCGTCGTTGAACAAGAGATGCGCCTCGTCGAAGAAGAACACGAGCTTCGGCTTGTCGAGATCGCCCACTTCCGGCAGCTCCTCGAAAAGCTCCGACAAGAGCCAGAGCAGGAAGGTCGCATAAAGTCGCGGATTCATCATAAGCTTGTCGGCGGCGAGGATAGAGATGGCGCCGCGTCCGTCATGGGTCGTGCGCATGATGTCCGTCACGGCCAGCGCCGGCTCGCCGAAGAAATTCTCTGCCCCCTGCTGCTCGAGGATCAGCAACCCACGTTGAAGCGTGGCGATCGAGGCCTTGGAAATGAGGCCGAACTGGCTGGAAAGCTCCGTCGCATGCTCGGCCATGTAGGTGAGCAGCGCCTGCAGGTCCTTCAGGTCCATCAGCGGCAGTCCGCCTTCGTCGGCAATCTTGAAGGCGATGTTCAGTGCGCCTTCCTGCGCTTCCGAGGCGTTCATCAGCCGCGAGAGCAGAAGCGGCCCCATCTCGGCGACGGTCGTGCGGACCCTGTGGCCCTTCTCGCCATAGATGTCCCAGAAGATCACGGGGAATTCCGCCGGCGCATAATCGGTAAAGCCGATCTGTGTTGCGCGCTGCGTGATCCAGTCCTTCGGCTCGCCCATCGCGGCAATGCCGGAAAGGTCGCCCTTGATGTCGGCGGCAAAGACGGGAACGCCGGCCTCGGAAAAGCTTTCCGCCAGCACCTGCAGCGTCACCGTCTTGCCGGTACCGGTGGCCCCGGTGACGATGCCGTGGCGGTTGCCGTATTTCAGCGCCAGATATTCGGCCTTGTTCAGGCTGTCGTCCGGATCGCGGCTGGTGCCGAGATAGAGCGAACCTTCTTGCAGCATGCGGACGTTTCTCCCATCGTCATCAGGACTTCAGCTTGCTCTTATAGGAGGAGTGTGGAACATCGACAACGGTCGGATGTCTCACCTTGATACGGGTCTCGTCGGCGCCTGGCCGAGGCCGCCATATCCCGGCATTTTTTGCCACCCCATGGCTGGACCGCTTGAGTTCACCGTGAACATCCATTACGTTGACGTTAACGTCAAAAATCGCCTCAGGAGGACTTCGAGAATGAGCGAAATCGTCACCCGCATCGCCGACAATGTCGGCATTTCCCCGGAAAAGGCCGAGACCGCGCTCGGCATGATGCTCGGCTTCCTGCAGCGTGAAGCAGCCGACGGCCCGGTCGCCAAGATGATCGAAGCGATCCCGGGTGCTGCCGAACTGGTCGCCAAGCACAATGGCGAAGGTGCAGGCGGCGGTGGCCTGCTCGGCGGCCTGATGAGCGCCATCGGCGGCGGCGGCATCATGGGCCTCGGCCAGCAGCTGATGTCTCAAGGGCTCGGCATGGGTGAAATCTCCACGCTCGCCAAGGAAACCATGGCCGTCGCCCGCGAATATGCCGGCTCGGATGTCGTGGACGAGGTTGTTGCCTCGGTTCCTGGCCTCAGCCAGTTCGTCTGAGACGAGCAGCAGGTTCGAAAATGACAAAAGCCGTCGGGGCAACCCGGCGGCTTTTCTTCGTTTCAGTCACCGGCGCCACAACGATGGCGACTGCTCCTCTCCCCTCGGGGAGAGGGTGGCCGAGCGAAGCGGAGGCCGGGTGACGGGGCGTGTGCCGTACGTCTCCCTGCGATTGCAGGTGGGCCATAAGCCAGTCTATCTGGAGCCGCCATCGCCGCTGCCGCCATTCCGGCATGATCCGCGGCGACGACTGACCCCTCACACCTCAAACCGGATCACATAACGCGTCCCGCCATCCACCGTGCGCGTCATCTCGCCCCCCGCCTGGGTGACGAATGCGGCGACCAGGCTGGTGCCGGAGCGGCGGGCGGTTTCCTGCTGCATGCCGATCCCGTCGTCCTCGATGGTGAGGCTCGCCTGGCCGTCGCCGCTATCTTCCAGCGTCAACCGGACCGTGCCACATTCCCGGCCTACAAAGGCGTGTTTGACGGCATTGGTGACGAGTTCCAGGGTGGCGAGCGCCAGCGGCGAGGCGCGGTCGGCGGAGACGAGAATGCCCTCGGGCAGCGAGGCGTGGAGGAGGATCGCCCGGTCCTCGGGAATGAGCGTCGACGGGTCGCAGGCGCGCGCCAGCAGGTCGCCGAGATCGATCTTTTCGCCGTGGTTCGAGCGGTAGAGCAGGTCGTGCACCTCGGCCAGCGCCCGCACCCGCATATGCAGCCCCTTCACGTCGAAGCCGCCGCGCCGCGCCTGGATGTTGATGAGGCTTGTCACCAGCGCCAGATTGTTCTTAACCCGGTGGTTCATCTCGCGCACCAGTTCGGCACGCTGCTGCGCCAGGCTTTCCGCCTCGGCCCGCTTCAGCGCCTGCAGGTCGCTCTCGCGCTGCGCCAGCATGCTGCGCCGGGCAAGTGCCGTGGCAACCAGCGTGAAGGCGCTGATCGCGATCATCAGCAGCCAGACGGGCAGCGCCGCGCGGATCGTGGCGGAGACGATCGCCTGGGTCGGCACGCCGAAATTGGCAACCAGCGGCACGTCGCCCAGCCGGCTGAAGGCGTAGATGCGGCGGACACCGTCGGACAGCGCCAGCGCCTCGTAAACCCCCTCGTTCGCCTTTGCCATGTTCTGCCGGGCCGGCGTATCGGGCGGCAGCAAGATCGGATCGCCCGGCACCTGCCGCACCAGGAGCTTGCCATCGTCGCGCATCAGCGAGGCCGCTTCGTCTCTGGCCGTGGTCACGGAACTGAGGAAGGTACGGGCCCTGTCGGTCGCGATCGAGGAAACGATCATTCCGCGGAAGTCGTTGGTGACGAAGGGGCTCGCCACGATCAGCGCGTCCTGGCCGCCGGGCTCCAGCTTGATGCGGTCGATGAAGAGGCCGCTGCCGGCCCTGATTGCGTCGATATAGTCGCGCTGACCCATGTCGACATCGACGGGAAAGCCGCGGCTGGAGGCGATCATGCGCCCTTCGTTGCTGATCACCACCAGGCCAAAATTGTCGGGCTTGCGGCCGTCGAGACCGGCGAGGAAGCTGTGAAACGCCTCCGAGCGCAGGAAGCCCGCCGGCTCGCCGCTGGCCCGGCTGCGTGCCGCCCCGTGCTTGATGACCTCCGTCTCGATCAGGCGCTGGGAATACTGTCGAACCAGCGTGACGGTATCCATGGCATGATCCGTCGCGATCGCCTGCTGCTCGCTCCAGGCAATGGCGCCCCAGATCAGACAGCCGACGAGCGGGATCAGGACGCTTCCGATCTGGATCGTCCGGAACCAGCGCAACACCATGTCGGGACCCCAGACCGTCAAGCCATGCGTCCTTTCGTGCCAGCGTGAATAATGTTCAAGACGACAGTTATAGAGCAGGTTGCACTTGCCATTGCAACATGTCGGGGACCGCGCACGGCTTATCCGCGCTTCCGTTTCGGAACGAAAATCTCGCGCCCGCCGTTGAACAGGGGGCAGGGGCCAATCCCTGAAACGGAGAGCACCGATGACCGTCAACGACGAGAACCACCGCGAAAACGGCGTCCGCAAGCTGGGCGATCCGGCAGGCGCGTCCGATTATCGCGAGGCGCGCGACGTGAGCCCGGACAGCAATGCCGATCTCATGCGCCGCGAGCCGCAGGAAGACAGCCGCAACGACCGCGCCATCGAAGGCAATGGTCGCGAGCGCGTGGACCAGACGCTCGATCCGCAGATCGACGCCACCAACCACGACGCCGTCCGCGAGGCAAGCCGTCTCGGCGCCGCCGATAACTACCTTGTCGACCAGGACATGGAGGATCTCGACGAGCGCCAGGATCAGGACGGCCCGGATGGCCGCCCGTCGCCGCTCGCCAATGCCGACAATCCTGAGCGCTGAGCTACGCCGGCCTGATCAGCCGCTGGCCGGGCGGCTTGACGCCGCCTGGTCCGGCTGTTGAGCCCCGCCCGGCCCAGCCTCCGCCAGCATCTCGCCCATCGCCTGACGTCCCGCCGCCCAGCGTTCGCTGAGGCTATCGTGGCGGAAGTCAAGCATCTTCAGGCTCGCCTCCTGGCCGTCTTCCGGACAATAGGCGCGCGAGAGCAGCAGGCTCTCGCCGATTGTCTCGCCCCGCTCGCGCGCAGCCCTCAGCAGGTCTTCCACGCGGGCACGCGCCTGCCGGCTCTGGCTGGAGAACAGGATGTCCTGCGCCCGTGAAATAGCCGCATCCAGCCCCCTGGGAGCCGCCCCTTGCGGGCAGGCGGTATCCAGGGAAAGGCAGGTGACGGCTCCCTCCACCGGCCCGGCAAACAGCGGCTCCAGCGGCAGATTGGCAACCAGACCGGGATCGACGAAGGTTTGACCCGCGATCTCTACCGGCGGAAAGAGCACCGGAAAGGCGCTCGTCGCCATCAGGTGTTCGACGCCGATCCGTTGCCGTGCGCTGTCGAAGACCTCGATCAGACCCGTCTCGACATCGACCGCCGTCGTCACGAAGCGGATCGCGCCATTGTTGAGCCGGTCGAAGTCGATGAGTTCCGCCAGCCGTGCGCGCATCGGCGCGGTGTCGAACAGGCTCGGTCCCAGCGAGGCAAGGAAAGGCCATCCGATGATCGGCGAGGCGAGGAGAGACGTCGGCAGGCGGGGATGAAAGAGCCCCGGCCGGCCGCTCAGAAGCGTGTTGAGCCCTGCGGCCACCTTCGCGCCCTTCGTTTCGAGCAGAAGCGACCAATGCCCCAAAAGCGAGTAGAAAGCCCGCAGACTGGCGATCCGCGTCTCCGGAGCATTGCCGGCAAACAGCGCGCCGATTATGCCGCCGATCGAGGCTCCCGCAATCCCCCGCGGCTCCTCACCCGTCTCCACCAGCCGCTCCAGAGCACCGGCGTGAAAGGCACCGAGCGCATTGCCGCCGGACAGGCAGAGCCAGATATCGTCCTTTGCCATCGAAATCTCCTTGTTCGCTGCGGACCACGTCTCGGCTGTCCTGATCCCGTTCGGCTTGTGAACCCCGTGGCGCCCGAAGCGTTCCCGCATCCGGATTGAGAGGCGGTGATGGCACCTTTTGGTCCCTGTCGTGTTCAGTCCTCACGGGCCGGCTGGCGGCCCGCACGCGAAGGGAGGATCAGGATGGATTGGCAGGGAATGTTGTTTCAGGGCTGGGCGGGCATCGGGCGCACCCTTCTCGTCGGCACGCTCGCCTATGCCACGCTCGTGCTGTTCCTGCGCATCTCCGGCAAGCGAACCCTCTCAAAGCTGAATGCCTTCGACCTTGTGGTGACCGTGGCGCTCGGCTCGACGCTTTCCGCCATCCTGCTGCAGGAATCGATTGCGCTGGCGGAAGGCGCAACCGCGCTCGGTCTGCTCATCCTTCTGCAATATCTCGTCACCTTTGCCTCAGTCCGCTCGCGCGGGGCCGCCAAGGCCATCCGCTCCGAACCGACCCTGCTTGTCCGCAGCGGCAGCTTTTGCCACGCGGCCATGCTGCGCCAGCGCATCACCGAAGACGAGATCATGAGCGCGGTGCGTTCCAACGGCAGCCAGGATCTGGCGGCGGTGGAGGCCGTGGTTCTGGAAAGCGATGGCACGCTCAGCATCATCAAGCGATGATGCCGCCGCCTCGCACGTGGTCTGTTCGCCGATGTGAATACCGGTGGTGGCCGCCGGCAAGGCCTGGCCTCAGGAGGCCTCCTCCCCATCCGCCTTTTCCGCCTTGCCCCGATGCACGGATTGATCGCCGCGTTTGCCCTGCCAGGGCCATCGGCCGGAGATCTCTACTTCCAGCGACAGGCTGAGGAATGTCCGGATCACCACGATGATCGCAAGCACCAGGACCGAATTGAGGCTTGGCTCCACCGCCACCGTATTGATGATGTCGCCGGCGACCATAAGCTCGAGCCCGAGCAGGATCGCCCGCCCCATGCCGGCCCTGAGCTGCCCGTAGGAATTCAGCGTGCGCGGTTCCCGCAGATAGGCAAAGCCTGCGACCGCGATACCGATCACGATCACCGCCACGCCGACGGCTTCGATGGCCCGGGTGATGACATGCATGATGCTGGCGAAATCCATCGTCTACCCTCCTTGTTCGGAGTGGAACGCCCGCCGCGCCGATCGGTTGCCGCAATCCTTCGCGTCCGGCGGCACCTTTGCCGCCCTCGTGCGTTGAAGGTGAGAACGAAGGCATCCACCGCAGACACGACGGAGAACCCCATGCAGGATTTCGACCTGAGCGCCATGACCGAAGACGAGCTCGACCGTCTGATCGCCAACGCGACCCGCGAACGCGAGACCCGCAACGCTCCGGATGAGCGCATGCGCGCCGAGGGCGGTGTAGCCGGCCAGGATGTCAACGACCCGAACCACGGCGCGATCACCACGCCCGCCCCCCATCAGGTGCGCGAACATGCGCCGGGCGGGTTGGCACCCGGCGCCCGCGTCGTCGGCACAACGGTGATCGATACCGACGAAGCGGGCTCGGCCGAGACCATCGAACAGGCCGCTCGCCGCGTCGTCTGACCTCCGATCAAACCCCGATGGCCAGCCCCCAGGCCATCTGCGGCCGCCATGCATCGCCCCCGGATGCATGGCGGCCTTTCTGTTTGTCCGTCCCACACTCGCCCGCAGGACGACTAAGGGTCCCGTCTCGACCAACACCACCGGTCGACGAGTTCTGCCTGCCGGAAAAGTCCGCCGATTGCCAGCGTCCCCCGCCCGCGCTAGACCGGCGGGGTGATCACCGCTTTCGCCGCCTATCTCGCCCTTTTCCTGGCTGCCTTCCTCGCCGCGACCATCGTGCCGGCGCAGTCGGAGGCCGTACTTGTGGGCCTGATTCTGGCAGGAGACCAGCCGCTGCTCGTCCTGCTCCTGGTCGCCACCCTGGGCAATGTCCTGGGATCGGTGGTCAACTGGGGCCTCGGACGCTTCATCGAACACTTTCGCGACCGTCCCTGGTTTCCCGTCTCACCGCACAAGCTGGCCCGCGCCGAGGCCTGGTATCGCCGCTTCGGCATCTGGTCGCTGCTCCTCTCCTGGGTGCCGGTCATCGGCGACCCGCTGACCGTCGTCGCCGGTCTCCTGCGCACCCCCTTTCTCACCTTCCTTGTCCTGGTCACCATCGCCAAGGCAGGGCGTTATGCGGTGCTGGCGGCATTGACGCTGCAGATCGCAAGCTGAGCGCAACCGGCGCCTGCGGGACTTGCGTCAAGGATCTGCTAAAATTCGAATGGAAGTGTTGACGCGATCGTCATGCGTGCCTGCGAGACTTCATCGAGACGACCGCTCGACGCCTGAGCCATCTGACCGGTCCGGAGGAAAACCATGCAGATCTCGAATCTGGCCGTTCTGGCCACGCTTACCCTTGCTCTCTCAACGGCACCCTTCGTGCCCGTCGCTGAAGATCTCGGCCTGTCCGCACCGGCGGCCTTCGCCAAGGACAAGGGAGGTGGCGGTGGCGGCGGCAATGGAGGCGGAAACGGCGGCGGCAACGGTGGCGGCAACGGTGGCGGCAATGGTGGGGGTAATGGCGGCGGAAACGGCGGCGGAAACGGCGGTGGCAAGGATCGCGGCTCCGAAACCCGCGAAGCGAAAGCGGCAGAGCGCGGTCAATCCGGGGCCAAAGCAGGGGAGAAGGGCCGCAAGGGCAACGTCTTCACCGAAGCCTTCGCCACCCTGACCGGCAAGGGCAAGCGGGCCGGCAAGACTGAGCTCTCCGAGAAGCGCACGACCCGTCCCGCCAGGAAATCGGCAATCGTCGCACCGGCCGAGCCCATCACGACGCTGGCGTCTGTGCCGAAGCTCAAGCCCGATGTCCGTCCGCTCAAGGCCGAACTTGCCGGCCTCAACTCGCTCAACCGCAATTACCGCGCCTATCTGAACGCTGCCGATCCGCGTATGGCCGCGATCCGCGACTATGCCGTCGCCTATGCGACCTATGAGCTGGCAAGCGGCGTCGACACGCTGCCGGCGGATGCGACGCTGGGAGACGAGGCCCTGCGTGCAGCTCTCGAGGCCGCCGCCAAGCCCGGCACCGTCATCGATGACGCCACGCTCGACTGGGCAAAAGAACTGCTGGGAGTGGGCCCGGCCGTCGGCAAAATTGACGACATCCGCCAGGAACTTGCCGCCGCCGCCCCCGTGGAGCCGCCTGTCGATCCCGTCGTCGACCCCGTGACCGATCCGGTGGTTGATCCCGTGGTCGATCCGGTTATCGATCCAGTCACCGATCCCGTAACGGATCCTGTTGATGTTGTGGATGAGCCGGCCCCGATCGATGACCCCGTTGACGAAGCAGCCCTCCTGCCGCCAGACACGACGGAGCCGGAGACCGCCACGCCCTGAAACGAGGAGCCGGAGAGCGCCCGAAGCGAAATCAGGCGGTGAACTTCACCCCCGCCTCCATGGCCGCCGAGATCAGCGCCCTGCGGCCATCCTCTTCCTTCGCCTTGCCCTGGGCAACGGCGCCGAGCACCAGCAGCGCCTTGTCCAGCGCCTCGCCGTCTTCCTCCGGCCAGTCCTCGATCAGTGCCCAGGAGGCGCCGAGCGAACTGTCCACCACCACATCCTCGCCCTCTTCGCCGATCCCGTGCAGGATCACCGGCTTGCTCCAGGTCTTCGTCATGCTTCGTATCCTCGTCTCGTTCCGCAGACCCTGAGGCCAGCGGATCATCTGCCCGTCTCCCTAGCCGAGATTGCATCCCGTCGCCACACATTCCCGGCGCCGGTGCGGGCCGTCCCGGACCAGCGATGACGCGGGTTGGGCGGGAGCCCGCTTCTCACGCCTCGACGATCGAAAGCTCCGGTCTGCCGTCGATCTCTAGCTTCAGTCGCCCGCGCTCGGCGCTGATCAGCTGGATCGGCCCGGCCTTTTCCGAAAGGCGGCGGCGCAGCAGGATCAATCGGGTTTCCAGATTGTCCTTGATGTCCGGCAGCATCAGGCTCCCCTCGCGACGGATCTCGCGGTTGAGAAACTCCTGCTTCCCGCTCTTCAGATACTCGTCGATCAAATATTTGAGCAGTCGCCCCGGCACCCCGCGGATCAGATAGTCCTCATCGAGGAAAACCGAGCCGTCGCGGGGATAAAAGCGCAGTCGGAAGGTTCGTGCCGGTACCTCGGTCGCCTGTGATGCCACCGGCGGGCTTGGTCGCGGCACCGGCCTGTCCCGCTCCTGCTCGGAGAGCAGCAGCGCATGCGCCAGTTGCCCGGCGATGATCTCGAAGGCATGCTCGTGATTGTGCCGGAAGGCGAACCGTTCTTCCGATTCTGCAAAAAGCAGTCCGACGAGCCGCCCATGGGCCATCACGGGCACGGCGATCTGGCTGTAGGGCAGGGTCAGCGCGGGTAGGGGAATACTGTCGGGACGGGAGAGCCCCGCCATCGAGCGCACCGCTTCGGCATAGCGCCGTCCGCGGCTGAGGTCGGTGATCCGCACGGTCTGACGCGTCGCAGCCGAGATCCCGATAATGCCTTCGCCAAGCGGCACCTCTGCGCCAAAGCCGAAGCGTTCATAACCATGACTGGCGATGGTGATCATCCGCTGGCCGCTCTCGTCTGGCACCAGCACCATGGCGTGCCGGACCGCGAACAGGCGTGCCAGACCATCGAGCGTCGTATCGAGCAGGCTTTCCGTGTCGCCAGCCTGGCTCAGCAGGCGTGACAGGCGCGCCGTGACTGCCATCAGGTCAGGCGGGTCTATCTGCGGTGCAGCTTCAAGCGGATGCGGGGTTGGTACCTCCCGGCAATCGGTCACGCGGTAGACATCCGCCGCCTTCAGCCGCATGACGCTGCCCATCCCCTGTTCGAGGATGGCAAGGTGGGCCGCGAGGCGTTCGAAGAGCTCGCCGTCCCTCTCGGAGCGCTCGAAGACCAGGTCGAGAATGTGCTGCACGCCCGTCAGGCCGTTCACCACCATCACGGTGGCAAGCCCGTTGTGAGCCACGTTGTGTGCGGTCTTGGAAAAGAACTGGTTGGACAGTGCCACATGGTGATCGTCCACGTAATGCACGTGGCTCAGATAGGACACGTTCGGCATGCCGTCTGCATCGGTCGTGGCGATGACCGAGGGAATGACGCCTTCGAAGCTGTCGCGAATGCGGCTGAGCGGGATCATGAGCCACCGTCTGGTAGCGGCATTTCGCCGAGCCGGCGCCCGGCACCGGGCCCGGGTGTCTGATCGAAGACGTCGGTGGGCCGGAAGGTGATGTGGACGAGATCACGGTCACACAGCGTGCTCGACAGCTGCAACCTGGTGACGCCGAGACCCGTCATCAGCGCCAGCTGCTCGCGAACATAATGCTGTCCCCACGCGGCGGCGGCGGCGTCAGCCGGGCCACAATCGGTGATGATTCCCTTGATCTGACAGGATCGGTAGGTATCGGCCTGGACGAAGGTCGTGGAGATGGGCCGCCCGTGGCGGGCCTGGGCTGCAGCCAGCGGCCACTGACTTTGCGAGACGAGCACATGCACGAGCCCCGAGCCGCTGTCATGGCGCGCGCCGGATCCTCGTCCGATCATCGGCCGGTGCGTGTCGTCGCGCGTCGCCACCAGGATCATCACGTGGCCCTCGATGAACCGGCCCACCTCGGTTGCAAGCAAGTTTTATCCTCCGGAAGAGCGCTCAAGATATGCGCTTAGTATAGTCTTAGCAATCGGGCCCTCGCCTTAGGATTGTTTTAGGAAGCTCCCTTCTTAGGACTGGTCTATCCCGCCTTCATTCTCGCCGGACAGTCGTTCGGACGAAAGAACGAAGGGAAAGATTTCATGACGCATCACCATCCATCCATCACCGCTGTCCCGGATCTGAACGGGCGTTACGATCTCTATGGGGCAGTCCACAAGGGCCTGCGCAAGGCCGGCTGTGACCTGCTCGTGCGGCTCGGCGCAACCGATTTCGACGATGCCGGAGAAACCGAGGAGGTTCTCGGCATGCTGCGTACCTATCTCATGCTCGCGGCGGCCCATGTCGGGCACGAAGATGACCATATCCACTCCGCGCTCGCCGCCCGCGGCGAGGCGACCCACACCGTTGATCACCAGCACGACGACCACCGCGAGGCCTTTGCCCAGCTGGAATCGCTCGCCCGTGCGGTCGAGACATCCTGGCCGATGCACCGGCGCGCCAACGGCCGCCGCCTCTATCTCGCCTTTGCGGCCTATCTGGCGGAAGATCTCGGCCATATGCACGAGGAGGAGACGGTGACCGCACCGGCCCTTTGGCGCAAGTTCACCGACGAAGAGCTCCTCGCCATCGAGCTGCGCATCGTCTCAACGCTCTCGCCGGAAAAGAACATGGCCTTCATGCGCATCATGATCCCGGCCATGAACCCGCAGGAACGTGCCGCCATGCTGGGCGCCATGCAGAAGGGTGCGCCGCCGGAAGTTTTCGATGCCGTCATCGAATTCGCCGTCCGTCCGGCACTGAATGCCAAGGCTTTCGGCGATCTCGCCGGCCGCCTCCAGCTCGCAGCCTGAGGAGAGACATCATGCACAGATTCGCACTCGTTTTTTTTCTGCTCGCCCCGGTTCCCTCTGTTCTGGCCGCCCCCGCCGGCACTGCGCCGACCGGGGTCTATGTGACGGACCCTGCCCATACCAGCCTCACCTGGAAGATCAGCCATTTCGGCCTGTCCAGTTACACCGCCCGTTTCACCAGGGTCGAAGCGCGCCTCGACTGGAACGCCGAAAACCCGGAAGCCTCGACGATGACCGTCAGCGTTGATCCGCTGTCGGTCGAGACGGACTTTCCCAGTCCGGAAATAGAGGATTTCGACGCCAAGATCGGCGGCGGCGCAGACTTCCTGGCCGCAAAGCCGATCAGTTTCGAGACGCGTTCCATCAAGGTAACGGAAGAGGGGAAGGCGACGGTGACCGGCGATCTCACCTTCCGCGGCATGACCCACCCTGCAAGCCTCGAGGTCCGGTTCAACGGCTCCGTAGCCGAACACCCGATGGACAAGAAGCCGAGGCTCGGCTTCTCCGCCACGAGTGTCGTTCATCGCACCGACTGGGGCCTCGGTTTCGCCGTGCCCGCGCTCGGGGAAGATGTCGACCTTCTGATCGAGGCGGAGTTCGTGCCCCCACAGACGTAAGGGCGAAACTGCCGGAAGAAGCCTGGCTCCCGCAGGAAACACGATCCGGCCTGCGGGGGCCGGAATCAGGCCCGGGCGGCAAGCACGAACAGCCGCGGGAAGGCGAGAAGCCGCCTGCCGTCAGCCATTGGCGGATAGGCGCGCTCGATCCGCGCCGAGTAGTCGGCGAGGAAGGCAGGTCGGTCGGCGGCATCCAGCGCGTCGAGATAGGGCCGGAGCCCCGTGCCCTTTACCCAGTCGACGATCGCCGCCGCATCGGCCATCGGGTGGTAGTAGACGGTATGCCACACATCGACCCTGACCGACGGCCCTTGCAGACGTTCGAGATAGGCGGACGGAGCAGGGAGCGGCGCCCGCCGCAGCTTCGCCCCGGCAAAGCGCGCCGCCCAGGGGCCGGCCGCGCCGCTCTCTTCCATGGCGAGATGACTGGGCTCGGCGAGATTGTCGGGCATCTGCACAGCCAGCATCCCGCCCGGCGCCAGATGCTCGATCAGCCCCGCCAGCAGTTCCAGATGTGCCGGCAGCCATTGGAAGACGGCATTGGCAAAGAACAGATCGACCGGTGCCTCCGGGCGCCAGTCCTTGAGGTCGGCCTGCAGGAAGGGCGTGTTGGGTAGCCTTGCGCGCGCCTTTTCCAGCATGTCCGCGTCGCTGTCGAGGCCGCTCACGGCGTCGGAGCCAAAGCGCTCCACCAGCAGTTCGGTCGAATTGCCCGGCCCGCAGCCGAGGTCGATCACCCGGCGTGCCGTCTCAAGTGGCACCCGCGCCAGCAAATCCCGCGCCGGCCGCGTCCGCTCGTCCTCGAATTTCAGATATTGGGCGGCATTCCAGGCCATGGGCGTCTCCGCAGATCGTCAGGGGCGGCGGTCGCTCAGGTGCTCTGTCCCGCCTCGGCAAAGCGGCGGCGGGCACGCTCGATCTCGTCGCGGTGTTCTTCCGCCCAGATCCACACGCCGCAAAAGGCTTCGGAGAGACTGCGTCCGAGCGGTGTCAGCGTGTAATCGACATGCGGCGGGATCACCGGATGGATGGTGCGCGTCACCAGCCCGTCCTCCTCCATGCGCCGCACCGTCTGGGTCAGCATCTTCTGGCTGATGCCGCCCACGGTCCGGCCGAGTTGGGTGAAGCGCAGCGTGCCATGCTCCTCCAGCGCTTCCAGGATCAGCATGGTCCATTTGTCGGCAACCTTGCCGATGATGTCGCGCACCAGCGCCTCCACCTGCGGATCCACCTGTGTCGGAGGGGAGCTTTTCGCTACGCCGCACGGCTCAACGGCCAAAATCCCCTTGGGCATCAGACACTCTCCTTTTGGTGCGTATAAATCTTTTCAGTGCCTACTTCGGAATGGAGAGTATGCAGCCTAGTTTTGTCTGGCACAACAGCCATGAGGTCCACCCATGCATATGACAGGCAACACCATCCTCATCACCGGCGGCGGTTCGGGCATCGGCGCCGCCCTCGCTCACCGCTTCCACGATCTCGGCAACACGGTAATCATCGCCGGCCGGCGGATCGAGACCCTCGAAGCCACCATCGGCGACCGGCAGAACATGCACGCCCTGCCGCTTGACATCGAGGATCCGGCCGCGATTTCCGCCTTCGCTGAAACCCTGATCGCCCGCTTCCGGGACGTGAACGTGCTGGTCAATAATGCCGGCATCATGCGCTTCGAGGCGCTTGAGCGGGCGCGTGACCTGAGTGATGCGGAAGCCACCATCACCACCAACCTGCTGGGCCCGATCCGCCTGACCAACGCACTGGTCGAGCATCTGGCCACCCGTCCTGACGCGGCCATCGTCAACGTTTCCTCCGGCCTCGCCTTTGTGCCGCTGGTGGCAACGCCCACCTATTCGGCCAGCAAGGCGGCTATCCACAGCTACACCCAGAGCCTGCGGTCAGCGCTTGCCGGAAAGGTGGAGGTGATCGAGCTCGCGCCGCCGGCCGTCCAGACGGAACTGACGCCCGGCCAGTCGACCCGCGCGGCCTATCTGCCGCTCGATGCCTTCATCGACGAGGTGATGAGCCTGTTTGCGAAAGAGCCGACGCCGGCGGAAATCCTCGTCGAACGGGTCGGCTTCCAGCGGTTTGCCGAAGCGGAGAACCGCTTCGACCAGACCTTCGCCGCCATCAACGAATTCGCCCGCAAGGCGCGCGAAGGCGAATAGACGGAGCCGATGAATGAGGGGGGGCGCCGGCACACGCCCGTGCCTGTGGCGGTGGCCTTGCCCTCCGCCGCGGCACCGGGCTTCCGCATCAGGACCCGCAGCTGACCCGATTCAGACCTGCGGCAGGAAGCCGAGCAGCAAGCTCACTCGGCCCGCCCGCCCGCCATCATCAGACGCAGGGATGCATAGCCGCACAGTGCCAGCCAGGCCGCACCGAAGACCAGCGTCATGAGCGCGCTGCGCCCGTCGTAGAAGAACCATATGAGCAGCACCGTCGGCATGAGCACGAAGGCCATGAACAGCGCGAGCATTGTCCAGATGAAACCGTTGGCGCCCGAGATCTTCTGTTTCAGGCCCTGATACTCCATGAAGCCTGCAACGGTGAGAACGACCGCGACGGCGGCCATGTAGATGTAGAGAAGGATCAATGCAGGCTCCGGGACGGGCGAACTGGCTTGAGGTGAGTGGCCGGTAATGGCCTGAGGTGGAAACAACGGGATAGCGGCCGCCGCACCCCTGATCAAGTGCTCCGGCCGCCGCCCCCGCAGATGTCCCGCAGCGGACCACACCGGTCCGGTCGCACCACTCAGGTCAGGCCGCCTCCAGCAGTCCGTCGAGCGAGGAGAAGGTCTTGTCCGGCGGGAAGGCAGCATATTCTTCCGGTACGCCGGCCCGGTTGATCCAGTGGCAGGCAAAGCCAAAGGCCTTGGCGCCGGCAATGTCCCAGCGGTTGGACGACTGGAAGGCGATGTCGGGTGCCGCCAGCCTGTAGGCCGAGGTGACGAGCGCATAGGCCGCCGGCGCTGTTTTGTAGATCTTCAGCGCGTCGACCGAAAAGACGTCGTCGAGCAGATGGCCGATGCCGGCTGCCTCGATCGCCTGCTCCAGCATCCGGGGCGTGCCGTTGGACAGGATCGCGATTTTCGCCCCGGTCTTGCGAAGCGCAGAAAGCACCATGGGCACTTCGACAAAACAGTCGAGCCGCCGGTAGGCATCCAAAAGAGCATCCTTCAGCCCTTTGTCCACCGCCGGGAAGCGGGCGAGACAGAAGTTGAGCGCATCCTCGGTCAGCGCTGCAAAATCGCGGTACTGACCCATCAGGCTCGTCACCCAGGTATACTCGAGCTGCTTGACCCGCCAGAGATCGGAGAAGGATGCTGCATCGGGTCCCAGCGCGTCTGCATGCAGGCGCACCGCCGCATGCACGTCGAAAAGCGTGCCATAGGCATCGAAGACATAGGCCTTCGGCCCCGTTGTCGGTCTTTCCTCATCCATGTGCAGTCCTCCCGCATGGGAGGGTAGGGCGCTGGACGATGCCGATCAAGCGGTGAAGGAAGGGGCTCACGCCAGGCCTCGCGCCAGAGGCAGCCTGAGGGACGGTAGGTCATCGGCTTTGTGGGCAGGCGAGGAGACAGGTGCCGGCTTCTGGCCTCGGACGGATCACGAACTCCGCCGCGCTTCCAGTCGCCGCCTGTCGCGTTCCACCATGTCGAAACCGCGCGCCGTCAGCCGGAACTGCCGCTTCTGGAACTCGCCGCGGATCTCGATCAGACCCTGTTCTTGCGCCTCGCCCAGCGTCTTCAGGCTGGTGCCCTTGGGCGGCGTCTGCCACTCCCGCCCTTGTGCCGCATGCAGCAATACCATGATCTTGATCATCGGGGTCTTTCCAGGTTTGCGTGTAGATATCTCGACCGGTCCGGCCTGCGTCGCATTCCCTGCCTGCCGTCGAAAACCGATCCCCCATATGCATCAGCTCTCTCAGCACGTCGATGCGAAACTGTGGGTGGACCATACCTGCCTATGTTCGTGCCGACCTCGGACAGCGTGCTCGCAGTTCTAGCGCTGCCTCCCGAGCTGGATCGGTGGGCGAGCTTTGGTCGTCGTCTTTGCCGTCCAGCCTAGAGCTGCGCATCACTCAGCGCCTGGTGCCACACGCAGCAGGTCCGGTCCGATCCGCCGTGAGACATCACGAGCTGTTAATCGTATTGGCGGCATTCGCCCCAATCAGTTTGCCCTTTTTGAGTGTGGAAGGGTACAAGAGACATGCAATCTGGAGGAGAATGCATGTCGGATACTCAAATTGTTGCGGACAAGGACCAACGAGCCCGAATTGTCCGGAATTACGCATTCATTCTCTTTGGCCTGCTGTTCTGGCCATTGTTGGTGGTCGCCCACCTGCGCGCGTCGCGAGGCAGGTCATCAGTGAACGCATCAGAGCGTGGTCATGCTGTTTTCCAATACCAGACCAGTTCGGTTGCACTGCTGAGCGGGGCCGTGCTGCTCCTCGTTTTCCTCGTGCTGGCCTTTGGCTTCCCGCCCGCAAATGCACTCGAGATGGCGCACGCGAGAATGCGCAATATGTTGCTCATAAATTTGGGATATTGCTTTTCCTTGTGGGCGGCAGTGCGCTCCATCCGCGGGCTTTACCTCGCCAGTGCTGGAGAAGCGCTATCGCGTCCGACAGTTTGGACCATCTGGCCGAAGATCGCCGAATAAGAGGGTCCGTGGAGCTACCTCATCCCCCCAGATCCTGGTCAATCTCCGTCAACGCCCGGTCCACATGCCCCTCGAAGACCAGCGTCTCCTCTTCTGTGATGATCAGGATCTCCGGCGCGCCGCGCACCCTGACATGCTGCGATTGCGCCAGCCCCTCGTCGAGGCCGCGGGTCAGGAGGTCCATGAAGCGCGTGCCGGGGCCGGTAATCGCAATCGGCATGGTCTCTTCCGCCAGGCTCAGCATGCGTGACAATCCCTGGCCGAGCGCAAGCCCCGCCTGACGGAAGGCATATTGCGAGGCGCGGTGGCCTTGCCGGGCGCGGCTGGCAATCTTCTCCATCTCGGCAAGCGGCACAAACTTCGCCGGAATCGTATCCGGCGGCACTTCGAACGCCATGCGCAGGATGCCATAGAAGCCGGCCGAGGCCTCGATGCAGCCGATCGCGCCGCAGCGACAGAGCTTGCCGTCATCGGCATGCAGCATATGGCCGAAATTCGGCGCCCGGATTTCGAGATCGCCATGCTGGTCGCGATAGGCAATCCCGAGCCCGATGGAATGGCCAAGCGACAGGGTCGCAAGCGAAGCGAGCGGCGCGCCGCGGGTCTTTTCGAGCCGGAGCGCCAGCGCATGGGTGACCAGCAGGCTCTCGTTGAACAGATGGATCCGGCCGCCGCCGAAATCCGACAGCGCCGCTTCGAAGTCGAGCTCCTCATAGCCGAAGACGGGCGACCAGAGCAGCTTTGCTCCTTCGCGGTCGACCAGCCCCTTGCTGGAGATCGAGATCGTCGAAATGGCAGACGCCGGCAGGCGCGAGCGCTGGATCAGCCGGGCGATTGCGGCGCGAAACCCGTCGAGGAAACGCTTCGGTGATTCCGGCCCCTGTTCGCGTGCCTCTTCGAAGCGGTCGATCATCGTGCCGCGATAATCGGCGAGCGAATACTGAACGGCATGCGAGGAGATGCGCACGGCAATCACATGCGCGGCGCTGCGCTTGCGGGCAAACAGCGCTCTTGGCCGGCCGCGCTGGCCGACATTGGCCACCTCGCGGCGCTCCAGCAACCCGTTCTTTTCCAGATGCGCGGTAATCGCAGATACGGTCGCCGACGAAAGCCCCGTCGCCGCCGACAGATCGGTATGCGCCAGCGGCCCCTCCCGCCGGAGCACCTTCAGCACCAATCCGTTGTTCTGGTGGCGAACGGCCTCCGTGCTCGCCCTCGGACTGGCTGTCATGATGGGCTTGTCGCCCGCTTTGGTATGGTCCACCGCATGCTCCTCCCAAAGCATTTGGTCACTGTCTTTGCAAGCCTCCTCCGGCCCGTGTTGACAGGGTGAGAATCTTCTGCCAGTTATTTTCTCGACTGTCGAGAAAAACCATTGGACGGGGGTCCATGGGGTAAGGGCAGTTTTGCAGCGGGTCGTAGGTTGGGAGGTCTTCCGACGGTCCGCTATCACCTTGGGAGGTTTTAAAAATGAAATCCGTTATGAAGCTGATGGCAGCGACTGCCGTCATCGTGAGCCTGCATTCTGTCGCCAGCGCCGAAGGCCTGACCGTCGGCGTCTCCTGGTCGAACTTCCAGGAAGAGCGTTGGAAGACGGACGAAGCCGCGATCAAGGCAGCACTTGAAGCCGCTGGCAACAAGTACATCTCTGCCGACGCTCAGACGTCTGCCGCCAAGCAGCTGACTGACATCGAAAGCCTGATCGCCCAGGGCGCAAACGCCCTGATCGTTCTGGCCCAGGATTCGGAAGCCATCGGCCCGGCCATCGAAAAGGCCACTGCTGAAGGCATCCCGGTCGTCGGTTACGACCGCCTGATCGAGAACCCGGACGCCTACTACATCACCTTCGACAACAAGGAAGTGGGCCGCATGCAGGCTCGCGAAGTGTTCAAGGCGAAGCCGGAAGGCAACTACGTCTTCATCAAGGGCGCCTCGACCGACCCGAACTCTGACTTCCTCTATTCCGGGCAGATCGAAGTTCTGAAGGAAGCCCTGGACTCGGGCAAGATCAAGAACGTCGGCGAAGCCTATACCGACGGCTGGAAGCCGGAAGCTGCCCAGAAGAACATGGAGCAGTTCCTGACCGCCAACAACAACGCAGTTGATGCAGTTGTATCGTCAAACGACGGTATGGCCGGTGGTGTTGTCGCCGCTCTCGAAGCCCAGGGTCTTGCCGGTTCCGTACCGGTCTCCGGCCAGGACGGCGACAAGGCCGCTCTGAACCGCGTCGCGCTCGGCACGCAGACCGTGTCTGTCTGGAAGGACAGCCGCGAACTCGGCAAGAAGGCCGGTGAAATCGCCTCCGAACTGGCCGCTGGCAAGTCGATGGACGAGATCGAAGGCACCGTGAAGTTCTCCGGCGGCCCGAAGGGCGTCGAAATGAACTCCTACTTCATCGCTCCGCTGCCGATCACCAAGGAAAACCTCAACGTCGTCATCGACGCTGGCTGGATCTCCAAGGAAGAGGCCTGCCAGGGCGTTGCCGCCGGTTCGGTTGCCGCCTGCAACTGATCGAGTGACTGACCTTAGAGCTTGAGCCGGAACGCCGCAGCCTTTTGCGCTGCGGCGTTTCGACTGATCGGGAGCATCGCGGCAGGAGCGCGCCGGCCGGCTTTAAGGGGCCACCGTTCGCATCGTCCAACAGCCGCCGAAGAATGAGAGATGCCTCGATTCGCATGGCGGGCGCGATGCCCGCAAGCCGCGCGAGACGCGTGCCTTCGCAAGCCGACAAACGACTGGGGAGAATAATTCGTATGGCGGATCACAGCCTTGCCACACCCGCGCATGGAGCCCGGGCATCCAATGTTTCAGCGCTGAAGCGCTTCTTCCAGGCCACCGAGATCGATACGCGCCTGCTCGGCATGGTCATCGCTCTGGTGCTGATCTGGGTCGGTTTCGACATCCTGTCGAACGGCCTGTTCCTGACCTCGCGTAACCTCTGGAACCTGTCCGTTCAGGCAGCCTCCGTTTCGGTCATGGCGACGGGCATGGTGCTGGTCATCGTTACCCGCAACATCGACCTCTCGGTCGGCTCGATCCTCGGCTTCGTCGGCATGATCATGGCGGTCCTTCAGGCTCGCATCCTGCCGCCGATCATCGGTTTCGAACACCCGCTGATGTGGATCATCGCTCTGTCGGCCGGCATTCTCGTCGGCACCGCGATCGGCGCTCTGCACGGCGTCATCATCGCCTTCCTCGGCGTTCCCGCCTTCATCGTCACGCTCGGCGGCCTGCTCGTCTGGCGCGGTGCGGCCTGGATGGTCACATCGGGCGCGACCGTTGCCCCCATGGACACCACCTACCGCCTGATGGGCGGTGGCGCGGATGGTTCGATCGGGGTCACCGCGAGCTGGATCGTCGGCATCGTCGCCTGCCTGATGATCGTGCTGTCGATCCTCAACACCCGCAAGCAGCGCCGTCGCTTCGGCTTCCCGCTGCGCCCGATCTGGGCGGAATACTTCCTCGTTGCCTCCGGCTGCGTGGCCGTTCTGGGCGCCGTCTGGGTTGCCAACAGCTATTACATGCCGGTCAACCTCGCCCGCAAATATGCCGAAGCTAACGGCATCGCCTGGCCGGAAGGTGGCCTGCAGATCGGCCTCGGCATCGCCGTCCCGGTTCTGATTGCCATCGGCATCGCTATGGTCATGGCCTTCATCACCAACCGTACCCGCTTCGGCCGCTATGTCTTCGCGATCGGCGGTAACCCGGAAGCGGCAGAACTCGCCGGCATCAAGGTCAAGTGGGTGACGGTCAAGCTCTTCGCGCTGATGGGCGCACTCTGCGCCATCGCTGCCGCCATCTCGACGGCCCGCCTTAATGCCGCGACCAATGCTCAGGGCACGCTCGACGAACTCTACACCATCGCCGCAGCCGTCATCGGCGGCACGTCGCTGGCCGGCGGTGTCGGCACCATCGCTGGCGCCATGCTCGGCGCCATTGTCATGCAATCACTGAATTCGGGCATGGTCCTGCTCGGTCTCGACACACCGCTCCAGAGCATCGTTATCGGTATCGTGCTCGTCATCGCGGTCTGGCTCGACACCGTCTACCGCGCCCGTGCGAAGTAAGGGGAGTTGAACTCATGTCGGAAAATCGCACCCCCCTGGTGGAAATGCGCAATGTTTCCATCTCTTTCGGCGGCATTCACGCCGTCGATGATGCCACGATCGATCTCTTCCCGGGTGAAGTCGTGGCCCTGCTCGGTCACAACGGTGCCGGCAAGTCGACCCTGATCAAGATCCTGTCGGGCGCCTACAAGCGTGACAACGGCGACATCCTGGTCCGCGGCGAATTTGCCGACATCAACAACCCGCGCGACGCCAAGAAATACGGCATCGAGACGATCTATCAGACGCTCGCCGTCGCCGATAACGTCGATGCCGCCGCCAACCTCTATCTCGGCCGTGAGCTGCGCACCGCCTGGGGCACGCTCGATGACGTTGCGATGGAAGCCAAGGCGCGTGAAGTCATGGGGCGCTTGAACCCCAACTTCCGCCGCTTCAAGGAGCCGGTAAAGGCTTTGTCCGGTGGTCAGCGCCAGTCGGTGGCAATCGCCCGTGCAATCCTCTTCGACGCCCAGATCCTGATCATGGACGAACCGACGGCCGCCTTGGGCCCGCAGGAAACCGCCCAGGTTGGCGAGCTCATCCAGCAGTTGAAGAAGGACGGTATCGGCATCTTCCTGATCAGCCACGACATCCACGACGTCTTCGACCTCGCCGACCGCGTCTTCGTCATGAAGAACGGCCGCGTTGTAGGCCACGCCCGCACCGAGGATGTCACCAAGGACGAAGTCTTGGGCATGATCATCCTCGGCAAGTGCCCTCCGGGGGCAGTGCCGGGACCGGGCGCCATGCAGACGGCGTAATGGTCGATTTCAGACAGGCGAGGGGGCGAAAGCCCCCTCGTTTGCGTTCGGGGCGCCACTCCAGCGCTGTCTGCGTCCACACAGGCTGTCGTCGCCTCCGCCGGTCACCCATGGAACAATCCGCCCCCCGCGCTGTTCGCCTCCCATCCGCCGGGCAGCCCTCAGGCGTGCCCGCGGCCGAACCTCGAGCCTGGAGGCGCAGATGTCCTATGCCCGTTTCGCTGCCATGATCGTCACCTCGACGGTGGTGATGTTCGCGCTGATGTATCTCAACACCTATGCTCTGGAACATGTCGCCTACAGCCAGACACGCACCTGGATGGCGCTGATGATGGGGGCGGTCATGGCGATGATCATGATGGGCTTCATGGCCTCGATGTATCCGAAGGGCCGGGTCAACGCCGTCATCATCGCTGCCAGCGTCGTCGTCTTTGCCTTGTCGCTATGGCTGGTGCGCAGCCAGGAGACGGTGGGCGACGTCAGCTATATGAAGGCGATGATCCCGCATCACTCGATCGCCATCATGACCAGCGAGCGGGCCCGCATCCGCGATCCGCGCGTCCGCAAGCTGGCCGACGAGATCATCGAGGCGCAGGTGCGGGAGATTTCCGAGATGATGGCGCTGATTGCCGATCTGGAGGCCAATCCGCCACCGGAAGAGGCTCCTGACCTCGCGCCTGCGGTTCAGGCCGCGCCGCCGCAGCCCTGAGGTCGCGGCCTCGTTGCCCTCACACCCCGCGGATCAGCGCCCCCAGCGTCCCGCCCACAAGCAGCACGATGCCGATCAGAAATGTCAGCGCCGCACCCGGTCCGCGCGTCTTCGCATCGGCGTAGTATTCGGCGGCATAGAGCGCTCGCGCCGCCGTCCAGCCGAGACCCAGCAGGCCGGCCAGCATGTCGGACACGTAGAACCCGAAGATCCACAACGACGGCAGGAAGAGCACCAATTGCTCCACCGTGTTCTGCTGCACGCGGAAGATTCGCTCGAAATCGGCGTTGCCCGTGGTCTTCGGAGCCTCCACGCCGAATTTCTTGCGCGCCTGGCCGACTTTCAGCAGGAACCAGCAATAGGTGGTGAGGGCGGCAAACGTCGCAAGAATGGTGAAGCGCATGATGTTTCTCGGGCAATCGGGATCGGCAGTAACCATTGATTGGTAGGCGGCGTGTCACATTTAGGCAAGCAAGGAAGGTTACGGTCGCGGTGTGTTTGTGAAGGTGAGGGCGCTTGTCCGGCCGGGCCAATTCGGCCATCATTCACAGGCACTGTTTCGGGGCCGGCATGCCGCTTCGAACACCGCTGCTCCCGAGAAGAAAGACGAAAAGACCGCATGAATACCGAGCATTTCAAGTTTGGCCGCGCCTACGACCTGCACGAGTTGGTCGCCGACGGGATCATCCATGGCATCGGTGTCGTCTTTGCGCTGGTCGGCGCCACCGCGCTGATCTTCTATGCCACCGTCTATTCCGATTATGCCAATATCGCGGCGAGCTGGATCTACGGGCTCGGCCTGATCATTTCGCTCGGCGTTTCCTTTACCTACAACATGTGGCCGCATTCCCGCATCAAGTGGATCCTGCGCCGCTTCGACCATTCCGCGATCTTCATCCTGATCGCCTCGACCTACACGCCCTTCCTCGTTCAGGGCGCCGACCGCCCGCTGATCCTGGCCCTGCTGCTCGGCATCTGGGCCACCGCCTTCACCGGCATCTGGTTGAAATTCCGCTTCCCCGGCCGCTACGACAAGCTTGCCATCCTGCTTTATCTCGCCATGGGCTGGAGCGGCGCGCTCGCCATGGGTCCGCTCTCGGAAATCATCCCCGGCGTCACGCTGACCCTGATCATCGTCGGCGGCTGCATCTATTCCGCCGGCGTTGTCTTCCACGTCTGGGAACGCCTGCGCTTCCAGAACGCCATCTGGCACGCCTTCGTGGTCACCGCCGCCATCGTGCATTATTCGGCCGTGTTCACGGCGATCAGTCTCGGCTGAGGGGTCTCAAACCTTCTTGGTCTTCAGCGGCGTTTTCGAACCCATTCGGAAAAAGAAAGCCGTTAGAAGCCAGTACATCAGGCTGGTGATGGCAACCATTCCGACAACGATAGCCAAAAAGCCGGGAGTGAATTTGGCGCTCAGTTCGGCCAGCCCACCACCCGGCAGCACCATAAGCAGGACGGTGATCACGGCGCCGAGTGCCGTTTGAAGGATGATAAGAACCGCTCCGATACGGAAGCACTCGCGCCATTCGGCTGGCCGGCCTGCCTGCTTCGAAAAATAGCTTCCCGCCCACAATGCCGCAGCCATAACGATGATCTGATTGAGGCTCGACGGTTCCTTTTCGAGGTAGCCGTTTTCGACCAAGAGCAAGGTGATCACTGCCAGACCGACGATCATAGCAACGGAGATAAGAACATATCGGACCGCCATTGGCACGATAAAACTAGGCATGAACAACGATCTCCGGTCTGATTCGAGTGGTTGAAGTAGACACGATTTAGACCAGTGGTTGCGATTGCGACAAGAGCGTTAAAGGAAGCTTCTGAACCGTCAACAGGACAAATTCAATCGTACGGCACGCCTTCATTATCGTTCTCGGGCTTGTCCCGAAGATCCGCCGAAGTTGGCCAAGAGCCGGGCCCTATCCGTCATGGTGGTGCCGGCAGTGACTACGGCAGCTGCTCGGAACAGGTCCGGGCGTGATGACGACAGCAAAAGGCTGCCCCCTCAGATCTCCGTCAGCTTCGCCTGCTTTTCAAGGTGCTTGGCCACCTGACCGGCCCCGATGCGGAAGCCCGCCAGCGTCACCGGAAAACTGAGCGCCAGCGAAACACCCGCCAGCACCAGTGCCGCCGGGACAGGCGTCATGTCCATTTGGCCGGCAAGCATCTCAAGCTCTGCCCCGGTGATCCCGTTGACGGCGACGATGCCCACGAGGATCAGCCCGCCCAGCAGCACGGCGACAAGCGCAAGCAGGGCCGAAAGCTTGAGGCTCAATCCCCAGCCCGGCCGCGCCTTCAGCCGCTGCGCGACGAAACTGCCGGCGGACGAGCCCGCCGCCATCAGTACTGCGACATTGCCGGCCGATGACAGGCTGTCGCCCCAGCCGAAGCTATCGAGCGCCAGCACCAGCAGATAGACCGCGAGCTGCGCGCCGATGAAGACGAGGGTGAAGCGGGTGAGGAGCCCGGGAAGCATTGAGGTCATGGGGCGATCGTTTTCCGTCTGTCGTGGTCTTGCCTTTAGCCCCTTGTTGCCCGATGTGTCGACGCGGCGAAGTATCGCCCGTCACAACACGGTCTTCGCAGGCCTGTTTTCCGCCAGATTTTTCAAAGCCCGAGCATGTCCATGCCCCTCATCCTCCGCGACGCCACCCAAGCCGACCTTCCCGCAATCCTCGCCATCTACAACCATGCGGTGGCCGAAACCACGGCCATCTGGAACGAGGTGCTGGTCGATCTCGACAACCGCAAGGCCTGGTTCGAGGCCCGCCATGCCCGCGGCTTTCCCATCCTTGTTGCCGAAGTCGATGGCGTGATCGCCGGCTATGCCTCCTATGGCGACTGGCGCCCCTTCGATGGCTTCCGCCATTCGGTCGAGCATTCCGTCTATGTCGAGAAGGAGCATTACGGCCGGGGCATCGGCAAGGCTCTGATGACGGCGCTGATCGAGCGGGCGAGGGCGGGCACGATCCATGTCATGGTCGCCGCCATCGAAGCCGGCAACCTGGGCTCGATCGCTCTCCACACCTCACTCGGCTTCCGCCTCGTCGGCACCCACCACGAGGTCGGTCGGAAGTTCGGTCGCTGGCTGGACCTGACGATGATGGAACTGAAGCTCGCCTGAACCTCGCCCTCTCCCTTAGGGGAGGGGGGCGGCTCTCAAACCCGTTCCATCTCGCGCCAGCGCACGCCGGTGATGACGAAGCCATCGGCCGGTCCGGTGGGCACGGTGGTGAGCGAGACGGAGAGATCCTGCTCTGGCACCTCGTATTCGATGGTGCCGGCCAGCAGGCGCACGGCCTCCTTCAGGATTTCCACCGTCGCCATCTCGCCGGGACAGCGATGTCCGCGCGCAGTTGATCCCGCTCCCTGAGGAATGAAGGCGTAGTCCGCCTCGTCGCGCCGGAGCCCGCGTCCGGGGCGGAATTCATCCGGTCCGCGGAAGGCCTGGCCGTCATGGCAGCTGCCATAGAGGTCGAGCATCAGCCATTGGCCGCGCCGGATGCGATAGCCCTTCCAGTCGAAGGAGGCTCGGGCGACGGCGCCGACAAAGGGGAAGAAGGGCGAGATCCGCCGCACCTCCTCGGCAAAATCGGTGAGCCGTTCGGCATCCGGTTCGGCCAGGATCTCCTTCCACTGCGGATGACGCTGCAGTCTGAGCGCTGCAAAGCTGATGTAGCGCCCGATCGCTACGATCGGACGAATGAGGTTGATCAGTTCCACGGCCGCGACCGTTGGTGGGAGCAGCTCTCCATGCACGTCGCGATAGCCCGCAAGCATGGCCATCGGCGAGCCCGGCATGGGGGCCAGCCGCCCGCGCCGGATGTCGCGAAAGGCCGCCCGGAAACGTCTTTCCATCAGAGAGCGGCGAAACAGGGTGCCGAAGGTGCGTGGCCGGACATGCCCGGCATTCTCGATCATGTCGGCCACCAGTGCCGCGTCGTCATCCAGCGTCTCCGCATCGACAGGCGCCTGCGTCCAGGAAAGTGCCGTGCGGAAGAGCATGAGGTCGAGCTCGCGCCCGAGCGACACGGCGCCCATGCGCGACCAGTCCGGAACCCGCTCGAGAAACTGCCGGCGGAAGATCGCGACCAGCCGTTCCAGCGCCCCCCGGTCCTCCATCAGGATGCGTACGAAGAGCGCCTTGCGGTGGCGATGCGCCGCGCCGTCGAGCTGCTGCACGCTGCCTTTGTCCTGCAGCAGCCGCAGCACGGTCTGCGGCATGGCACCCACCCGCGTCAGCCGGGGATCGTCATAGATGAGCCGGGCGGCGATCGGCCCGGTCATGCAGATAACATCGCGCAGCATCAGCCGGGTGCGGAAGATCGGCGTGTCGAGATCGGCAAACCGGCGGGGCAGGAAGCCATAGCCCTCGCGCATCAGCGACAGCGTTTCGTCGAAGGCGGCCGTCCGCGGGATCCTCGGCGGCCAGGTCTTGCCGCATCCCACCCGCTCACCGTCGGCGCGGTCCGGTCCCCCGCTCGCCGGTGTCTGCAGCCGCATTGTTTCCTGCACGTTCATCGCGCGCCCCCTCCCGAGCCGAGGCGCCCCACGCGTCTCGCTGGCGTGCGAACACAAAGGCACGGCTTTTGTTCCCTGCGGTTTCGGAAAATGGCTGAAAAAAGGCAGGAACGAAGCCCGCCGCCGCCGGTTGGCTCTCTGTCGGCCTTATCGGACCGGCAAAAACACGAGGAAAGACAAGAGGAGACCAAGTCATGGGAAGTGGAAAAGGTGACGGCAAGCATATCGGCAAGGGCAGTCACGGCAAGGGCGACGGCTCCGGCGCCATGACCGAACTGCCGGACGATGTCCTGCCGGAAAACATGGTGCTCTCGAACCGCGACAAGGCCCAGCATTCCAACGAACGCGGCCTCGACAGCAAGTTCATCCAGACCGAGCAGTACCAGGACCACGCCGCCAACCGCCGCCCGCGGTGACGGCGGCTTCACTCACACGGTGCGGAATTGCCCCACCTCCCCCTTGACGGGGGAGGTTGCCGCAAAACGATGACTGGACAGGAACCCGCTGGCGAGTGAACCCGCGTCGGTTGCTTTGGCGCCCCCAGATCATCCCGCCCCCGAACGGCGCTCCGACCCTCCCTGTGAGGAGAGGGGACACCCGTCGGCGAAACTGCCATCCCCCATCCAGTTCACTTCACTCGATCCTCACCCGGACCATTTCGCCGCGAATGCGGATGTCGGGCCGGGCGCCCGGGGTATTGGCGAGCGCGCTGTCGACATAGGAGGCAATGGCCTCGACACCATAGGAGATCGGCGTCGGCATCAAAAAGCGCACGGTTGCGTCGAGCATCTTGCCGGAGATCCGGATCTCCTCGGTGTTCGTCACCCGCTCGAAGGCGAGCCGCGCCCTGAGTGCCGCCCCCGTGGCGGCGACCGAGGCCGCGTGTCCGCTGAAGGCGAAATCGCCGGCATCGCTGTCCACGTCGATCACGGAGAAATCGCCGGAAAGCCTGATCCGCGAAGCATTCTGATGGATCGACACCATGGCCTCAGGCGCCAGCTGCGCGTTCAGCGAAAGCGTGCAATCATCCCAGTCGTTCCAGCCGAAAAAGCCGCCCCGCTCGCCCATGTCGACGGTAAGCGTATCGCCGTCGCGTGTCATTCGGGCCTGACCGGTGCAATCGCCGGCAAACCAGCCGGACCGCCAGATCGCCCCCCAGCCGTGCCGCGTGCCGGAAAGCACCGCCTCCCGTGCGCCGTCGCCCCGGGTCGAGATCGAGATATCGCTCGCCGCCCCCGTGACCGCAAGCCGCGTGACGCCGGTCAGATCGACCGGACCGGAGATCGCGTCGCTCGCCCGGATCATCTGCAGGCTGCCGTCTATGACCGCGAGCCCGACAAGGCCGCCGAGGATGGAAAGGACAATCGTTCTTTTGCGCATGAAAGCACCTTTCGGTTGGCCGCCGCTCAGGGCGGGCCTTGTTGATGCCCCCATCTGCCGCTCTTCGCCCATCATCTTCGACCTCGATCACGATCCAGGTCGACCGCAATCGCGCTTTCGGTCATGGTCGCGGCAGCTCCACCGATTGTCCGACACCGAAACATCCGCATGCTCTTCGTCCCGCTCTCCTTTCTCGTCGCCCTGTTCCTCGCCGTCTTCCTCGTCCGCCTGCTCCGCGAGGGGCGCGACGTCTGGGGTGCGCACGGTCTCTTTCTCGCGCTGATCGTCCTGCACATCGTGCAGAGCCTGCTCGTCGGGCTGCGCTGGGGGTATGGCATGGTGCAGGTCCTCGCCATCCTGCCGGTCATGGCGAGCCTCATTCCGGCGCTCTCTTATCTCGCCTTTCGTGATCTCGCCCGCGAGCGGCAGGGCATTTCGCCTGCCGACTGGCCGCATCTCCTGCCGACGCTGGTGGTTGGGGCGATCCTGCTCATGGCGCGGCTGCCCGGAGCGTTCGGCATTCCCCCGGCCTTGCGCATCCCCGTCGATCTCGTCCTCATCGCCAGCTTCCTTGGTTATGGGCTGGCGCTTCTCTGGCTCGCCCGGCTCGGACCCGACGGACTGGTCGCCTCCCGCCTCGACGGGACACTGCGCTCCTATCGTGCCCTGCAGCTGACCGGCATCGCGCTGATCGCCTCGGCGCTGACCGACATGGCGATCAGCCTCGACATGCTCTGGTCGGGCGGGCGCTACTCGCCCATGGTTGTCTCGGCCGCAACGACCCTGATCCTGCTTCTGCTCGGCATCGGCGCGGTCACCGCCGGCGAGCAGGAGGCAGGCGAGGGTGAGGAAGAGCCTCATAGGTCCGTCGGGCAGGGCAACCGGCAGATCGTCACCTCGACCGGCAACCTGGCGGTCGCCCGATTGGCCTCCGACGGCGACCGGCGCCTCGCCGCCGATCTCGACCGCCTGATGGCGGAAAAACGCCCCTGGGCCGACAGCGATCTCAATCTTGCCCGCCTGTCCCGCCGCCTCGGCATGCCCGCCCGCGCCGTCTCGCAAGCCGTCAACCGCGTGCACGGCATCAGCGTCTCGCATTATGTCAACAACCACCGCATCGCCGAAGCGAGCCGCCTGCTCGCGGAAACCGACATGCCCGTCACTCGTATCCTCTTCGAGGCGGGCTTCTTGACCAAGTCCAACTTCAACCGGGAATTTCTGCGCGTGACAGGGGAGAGCCCGACGGAGTGGCGGAGGCGAATGTCGCTTCTCCAGAGCGGGGAGACGGTGGCGTGATAGTTGGACGAGGGTGCGCGAGGCGCATGATCATGAAGCGGATGTACAGCCGATCCGGCCCCTCATTCTGCCTGCGCTTCCCTCGCCCCGAGGGGGAGGCGGTCACGTTGGCGCGCTCGCGCCGCCTGTCCCCCTTGAGGGGGCTTACCTTGAATACGCGGTGATCACCTCGAGAAACGCGTCGCCATACCGTTCCAGCTTTGATTGGCCGATGCCGGAAATGCCGAGCATTTCTTCCTCGTCCATCGGCCGCTCGGTGGCGAGCGCAATCAGCGTCGTGTCGGGGAAGATCACGTAAGGAGGTACCGCCTGTTCGCGGGCAAGTTCCATACGTTTTGCGCGAAGTGCCTCGAACAGTTCCTGATCCGCCTGGTCGAGCCCGGCCTTGGCCTGGGCGGTGCGGGAGGATGAAGCCCCCCGGGCCGCTTTGCCCGTGGTTGGCCGATCCTTGCGGAAGCGCACCTCCACCTCGCGCTTGAACACCGCGCGTGCCGTCTCTTCGAGCTTCAGAGCCCCAAAGGCCGTATGGTCCACCCTGACATAACCGGCGGCCAGCAGCTGGCGAAACACCGACTGCCAGGTCTTTGCGCTCAAATCCTTGCCGGCCCCGAAGACTGGCATGTCCGTATGGCCAAACCGCGTCGTCTTGTCGTTCTCGGTGCCCAGAAGCACATCGATCAGATGCCCCGTGCCGAAGCGCTCACCGGTGCGATAGATCGCAGCCAGCGCCTTGATCGCCGCGTCCAGCCCGTCCCAGGTCTCGACCGGTTTCAGGCAGGTGTCGCAATTGCCGCAGCCGCCAGCGTGGCGCTCGCCGAAGTGTTTGAGGATCGCCTGCCGCCGGCAGCCCGGCGTCTCGCAGATGGCCAAGAGCGCATTGAGCTTGGCCCGCTCGACCCGCTTGATCTCGTCGGCCGCACCTCCCTCGTCGATCATCCGTCCGCGCTGGATGACATCGGCCATGCCATAGGCCATCCACACTTCGGAGGGCAGACCGTCGCGCCCCGCGCGTCCCGTCTCCTGGTAATAGGCCTCGACCGAGCCCGGCAGGTCGAGATGCGCCACGTAGCGCACGTTCGGCTTGTCGATGCCCATGCCGAAGGCGACGGTTGCCACAAGGCAGAGGTCTTCTTCCTTCAGAAATGCGTCCTGGTTGGCATCGCGCAGCGCCCGGTCCATGCCGGCGTGATAGGGCAAGGCCCGGATCCCCTGATCATCGAGCCAGGTCGCAATCTCCTCGACCTTGGCGCGCGACAGGCAATAGACGATGCCGCTCGAACCCTTATGGCGGGAGAGGAAGCGCAAAAGCTGCTGGCGCGGCTGATCGCGTTCGACGATCTCGTAAGTGATGTTCGGCCGGTCGAAGGAGGTGGTGAAGACTTCCGCGCTGTCGAGCCGCAGCCGCTCGATGATGTCTTCGCGCGTATGCGGATCGGCTGTCGCCGTCAAAGCCATTCGCGGCACGCCGGGGAAGAGGTCGGTGAGCTTGCCGAGTTCGCGATACTCGGGCCGGAAATCATGCCCCCATTGCGAGACGCAATGCGCTTCGTCGATGGCAAAGAGCGCAATCTCCACGCCTTGCATCATCTCGATGAAGCCCGGTGTCGCCGTGCGCTCCGGCGTCACATAGAGAAAGTCGAGTTCGCCGCGATCAAGCGCCCGGCGTATCTCGACATATTCCTCGCGGGAAAGCGTCGAATTCAGCGCCGCCGCCCGCACCCCTAAGCCCTTCAGCGCCTCCACCTGATCGCGCATCAGAGCAATCAGCGGCGAGACGACCACGCCGACGCCCGGTCGGCAAAGCGCCGGTACCTGAAAGCACAAGGACTTGCCGGCGCCCGTCGGAAACAGCACGACCGCATCGCCGCCCGAAACGACATGGGACACCACCTCCGCCTGCTTTCCGCGGAAGGCCGGATAACCATAGACGCGCTTGAGCACGGAGAGCGGGCTCTCGTGGCCGTCGGAAAATAGCGGATCGGTGAGGGAATGAGTCGGCATGCGCAGAGGTTTAACCGACAGGGGAGAGGATGGCCACGGGCGAGCCGAGTTTCCCGGTGGAGAAGGCCCATCTCGCCTTGTCACACGGGCCAGAGGCTGCTCCTCATCGTCCTCTCCCAATGATCCGGATTTTCCTTGATGCCCTCCACCCCTCTGAAGCTCTATCTCGCCGGTCCCGAAGTCTTCCTACCCGATGCCCGGGCCGTACTCGATGCAAAGGCAGCGCTCACCCGCACCTACGGCTTCGAGCCGATCTGCCCCGGCGACCTCACCATTCCGCCGGCGCCGACGAAACACCAGTTCGGGCTGAACATCTCCGAGATCGACGAGAGCTTCATGAACCGCGCCGACGGGATCATTGCCAATCTCACCCCGTCTCGCGGCATCGCCGCCGATCCTGGCACCGTCTTCGAGCTCGGCTATATGTGCGGGGCCGACAAGATCGTCGGCTGCTACACCAATGTCGCTGAAAGCCATTATCAGCGCACGCTCGCCTGGTATGGCGGCGCGCTCAGCCGCGACGCCGAAGGCCGCATGCGCGGGCCGGACGGCCATTCGCTGGAGGATTTCGACATGATCGAAAACCTCATGCTGCATGGCGGCGTCGTCCGCCGAGGCGGCCCGGTCATGGTCCATGCCGCCGATCCCGACAAGCTGTTCACCGACCTCACGGCCTTCGAGCAATGCTTGAAGGCGCTGGCGGAAAGAGTCTGAATTCAGGTGCTTGGGCCCACCTGCTGAGGTGGTCACGAAGCAGAGCCGAAGCCAGCGGGGTGAGGAGAGCTTCACCTCCCCCTTGAGGGGGGAGGTCGCCGCCAAGCGGCGGGTGGGGGCGATCCCGGCAAGGAAGGGGCGTCACCCCACCCCGGAGCATGGCTCCGACCCTTCCCCTCAAGGGGAGGGTGGTAAGATCACTCGATTGGCTCGAACACCATCGAATGGCCGTTGATGCAGTAGCGCAGGCCCGTCGGCTTCGGACCATCCGGGAACACATGCCCCAGATGCCCGCCGCAATTGGCGCAGCGGATTTCCGTGCGCACCATGCCGAAGGCCGTGTCGCGGTGTTCGGTGACGGCATCCGGCTTCACCGGCTCGAAATAGCTGGGCCAGCCGCAGCCCGCGTCGAACTTGGTATCGGAGACGAAGAGCGGCTCGTCGCAGGCCGCGCAACGATAGAGGCCCTTTTCGAAATTGTCCCAGTAGGGGCCGGTAAAGGCACGTTCGGTCCCGTGTTCGCGCAAGATCCGGTATTGCTCCGGCGTCAGTTGCTCGCGCCATTCGGCATCGGACTTGACGATCTTCGGAGCGGTGGTGGAAGCGGTCATGATCTTCTCCTTGTCGAGGCCGGGCGGGTGACAAGCAAAGCCCGGCAGAGGTTGCACTATAGATAGGGTGCCATCCGTCGAGCGGCAATTGTCGCTCTCGTGCCTTTGGTCGTCTGCAGCCTCGGCTCCTTTCACGCAAAGCTGAAATACATGGGCAACATCTCACCGAAACGTGGGTTGACGCGTCCGTGAAGCCGGCAGGTTTCGTTTTTGCTTGAGACGAAGGTTGGCTTGTCCTAACACGGTCGCACCTTGTATCGACTGATGATCGAGAACCGATCCGACGCCCACGGGGAGATGGAATGCCTGAGATGACGAGCGACCTGACCTGGGTCGCGATGCTCTTGCCCTTCGCGGCAGCCCTTCTGGCGCCCTGGCTTACGGCCCGCCTCGGCGCCGCCGCCGCCTGGCTCCTGGCGCTCGCTCCGGCCCTTGCCTTCGCTCATTTTGCCGGCTTCTGGCCCGAAATTGCCGCCGGCGAGCGGGTGACCGGCGGTTATGCCTGGGTGCCGAGCCTCAATCTCTCCTTCTCCTGGTTCCTCGACGGATTGTCGCTCACCTTCGCGCTGCTGATCACCGGCATCGGCACGCTGATCGTGCTCTATGCCGGCGGCTATATGAAGGGCCATCCGCAGCAGGGCCGCTTCATCGGCTTCATCCTGCTCTTCATGGGCGCCATGCTCGGCCTCGTCGTCTCCGACAGCTTCCTGATGCTCTTCGTTTTCTGGGAGCTCACCTCAATCACCTCCTTCCTGCTGATCGGCTTCGACCACACCCGCGAAGCCTCCCGCCGTGCCGCCCTTCAGGCGCTGGTGGTGACGGGCGGCGGCGGCCTGATCCTGCTCGCCGGCATGATCTTCATCTGGAACATCACCGGCGTCAGCCAGCTGTCGCTGCTCTTGTCCACGGGCGATGCGCTGCGCGAAAGCCCCTTCTATCTCGCGGCTTTGATTCTCGTGCTGGGCGGCGCCTTCACCAAGTCGGCCCAGTTCCCCTTCCATTTCTGGCTGCCCAACGCCATGGAAGCGCCGACCCCGGTTTCCGCCTATCTGCATTCCGCCACCATGGTGAAGGCGGGCGTCTATCTCCTGATGCGCCTCAATCCGGTGATGGGCGAAACCCCTGCCTGGGAAATCCTGCTGCCCTTCTTCGGCGGCATCACCCTTTTGGTCGGCTCGGTGCTCGCCGTCCGCCAGACGGACCTCAAGCTGATGCTGGCCTATACGACGGTCGCCTCGCTCGGTCTGCTCGTCATGCTGACCGGCTTTGATACCGAACATGCGGTCGAAGCGGCTGTGCTCTATCTCGTTGCCCATTCGTTGTTCAAGGGCGCGCTCTTCATGGTCGCCGGCGCCATCGATCACGAGTCCGGCACGCGTGACATCCGAAAGCTCGGCGGCCTTGGCAAGCTGATGCCGATCACCTTTGCCGCCGCCATCCTGTCAGGCATCTCCATGGCCGGCCTGCCGCCGCTCTTCGGCTTCCTCGCCAAGGAAGAGATCTACTACGCGCTGGCCGGCACAAGTCCGCGCGCCATTCTCTTCACGGCCGTTGCCGTCATCGGCAATGCGCTGATGTTCGTCATCGCCTTTGCCGTCGGCCTGAAACCCTTCATCGGCCAGGAAGGCGAAACGCCGAAACACGCCCATGAAGGTCCCGTCCTGCTCTGGATCGGCCCGCTGACGCTCGCCGTGCTGTCGCTTGCCGGCGGGCTCTTCTCCGGGCTGGCGCACCATTTCGTCTCCTCGCCCATGGCGAGCGCCGTGGATGGCGAGGTCCAGACCGTCACCATAAGTCTCATCCCGCATATCGGCGCAGCCCTGGCGCTCTCCGTGCTCACCGTCGTCATCGGGATTGTTCTCTATCTCGGCCTCGACCGCCTTCGCGCAGCCGTGGACCGCATGGTAACCGGCCTCGGCATCAGCCCGGACCGCGGCTTCGACCATTTCGTCGCCGGCCTCGTGCGCTTTTCGACCGCCGTCACCCGCGTCGTGCAGAACGGCCGGCTCGAGACCTACATCACCGCCTCCTTCGTCTTTGTTGCGATCGTCCTGCTGGTCACTCCCTTCGTCTATGGCGAACTGCCGGCGCGCTTCAGCCTGCCGACGGAATTCGACCTGCACGAGATGGCGATCCTCTCCATCGCCGTGATCGGTGTCATCGCCGTCCTGACAGCCCGCGACCGGTTGACGGCGATCGTCTGCCTCGGCATTCAGGGCTTCGCGGTCGCCGTCATCTTCCTGCTCTATGGTGCGCCCGACCTCTCCTTCACCCAGTTCATGGTCGAAACACTGTCGGTCGTCATCCTGGCGCTGGTCATGACCCGCCTCAAGCTCTCGCCTTCCGATCACCGGCCGGCGCTTGCCCGTCTGCTTGACGGCACGCTCGCGATCGCCTGCGGCCTCGGCTTCGGCCTGATGCTGGTCGCCTCGACCTCGGGTCCGTTCGATGGCTCGCTCTCGGCCTTCTTCGCCGAGTATTCGAAGATCATCGCTCATGGCGCCAATGTCGTGAATGTCATCATCGTCGACTTCCGCGGCGTCGATACGCTCGGTGAAATCGCGGTCGTCATGATCACCGGCCTCTCGATCCTGGCGTTGATCCGCATCCGGGTCGGCGGCGCCCCGGCGGCCCCGGCCATGGCGGCTCCGGTCGAGCCGTCCGTCAAGATGGTCCGCCCGGCCAAGGCAAAAGGGGGCAAGCGCTCATGAACACCCTGATCTTCCGAACCTTCGCGCCCTTCCTCACGGCGCTGATGCTGGTCTTTTCGATCTTCGTGCTGCTGCGCGGCCACAACGAACCGGGCGGCGGCTTCATCGGCGGCCTGATCGGAGCAGCGGCCTTTGCCATGTATGGCATCGCCTTCGGCGTGCAGGCCGTGCGACGCGCCATGGTCGTGCATCCCATGTCGATCGCGGGTTTCGGCTTGCTGGTCTCGACCCTGTCCGGCGTGATCTCGGCTCCGCTCGGATATCCCTTCATGACCGGCATCTGGATCTATCCGAGCCTTGCCGGCGTCGAGGTGCCGCTGGCGACGGTCATTTCCTTCGACATCGGCGTCTACCTCGTCGTCGTCGGCACTTTCACCTCGATTGCGCTTGCGCTCGAAGAAAGGGATGACGGCTGATGGAAGTCATCTTCTCCCTCGTCGTCGGCATCTTCTTCGCCGCCGCCGTCTACCTGATGCTGTCGAAGAAGATCATCCGTATCCTGCTCGGCATCGTGCTGCTCGGCAATGCCGTCAACATGCTGATCTTCACGGCCGGTCGCCTGACGCCGGCCATCCCGCCGATCATTCCGGGCGGCGTCGACGTGCTTCCGTCGGGTACCGCCAATCCACTGCCGCAGGCCCTGATCCTGACGGCGATCGTCATCTCCTTTTCCTTCTTCTGCTTCCTGCTGGTGCTGACCTACCGCGCCTATCAGGACCTTGGCACCGACGACACCGACGAGATGCGCGTGGCCGAGCCGAAGGACGAGCCGCTGCCGCCGGCCGGCTACTGAGCAGGAGATCCAGGAAACACCATGGCCGCCCCAACCACCACGCCCGTCGATTACGCCGCCGCCTATGTCATGGAGCCGATGACGGCCGCCCACTGGCTGGCCGTCACGCCGATTGCGCTCTGCATCGCCGTCGGCGCCGTCCTGATGATGATCCGCCACCGCACCCATTGGCATTCGCCAGTCGCCCTTGTCGGTCTGGCGCTTCTGGTCCTCGTCGATCTGCTTCTGCTGCTGAAGGTGATGGCGGACGGTCCGCTGACCATGATGATGGGCCGCTGGCTGCCGCCCTTCGGCATCGCCATCACCGTTGACCTTACAGGCGCGCTGCTGGCGCTGGCCGCTGCCATCGTCGCCTTCTGCGGCGCGCTTTACGCCCATGCCGAAATCGATACTAGCGGCCGCCGCTATGGCTTCTATCCGTTGCTGATGCTGCTGATGGCCGGCGTTTCCGGCGCTTTCCTCACCGGCGACATCTTCAACCTCTATGTCTGGTTCGAGGTCCTGCTGATCTCCTCCTTCGGCCTGCTGATCCTCGGTTCGGAGCGCGAGCAGATCGACGGCGCGCTGAAATATGCCGTCTTGAACCTGATGGCGACGACACTCTTCCTGATCGCGGTTGCCTATCTCTATGCGATCTTCGGCACGCTCAACATGGCCGACATCGCCCTCAAGGTTCCGGCATATGCGGGTACCGCGCCGCTGATGACGCTGTCGGCATTGTTCATCCTTGCCTTCTCGATGAAGGCCGCTGCCTTCCCGGTCAATTTCTGGCTGCCGGCCTCCTATCACACGCCGCGCGTCGTCGTGTCGGCGCTGTTTGCCGGCCTGCTCACCAAGGTCGGCGTCTACGCCCTTCTGCGCGTCTCGGTCATGCTGATGCCGGTGGAGCGCGAGGCCCTCAGCCTCGTCATCGCCATTGTCGCAGCGCTCACCATGATCTTCGGCGCCATGGGCGCGCTCGCCCAGAGCGATATCAGGCGCTTCCTCGGTTTCGTCGTGGTCGCCGGCATCGGCAACATGCTGGCGGGTGTGGCAATCGGAGGTGATCTGGCGGTCGGCGCGGCCATCTTCTATGCCCTGCACTCCATTCTGCTGATGACCGCGCTCTATCTGGTCGCCGGAGAAATCGGCCGCCTGGGTGCGAGCTTCCGCCTCGATCGGGTCGCCGGCCTCTGGACGGCGGCGCCTGCCTTCGCCGCCATGTCGCTTGCCCTGTTCTTCGCTGCAAGCGGCCTGCCGCCCTTTTCGGGCTTCTGGCCAAAGGCCCTTCTGGTCAAGGCCTCGATCGATATCGGCGCCTGGTGGCTGGCCGCGTCGGTTCTCGTCTCCGGCTTCCTCACCACCATCGCCTTCGGTCGCGTCTTCCTCTTTGCCTTCTGGCGGCCCGTCCCGGCTCCGGTCGGCGGCCCAGAGCCCCCGGCCGTCCTGTCAGTTTCTGCCGGCCCCTCCCAGGCTCGCTGGCGCCTGGCGCCGATCGTGCTGCTTACCGGCTTCATTGTCTGGTTCGGTCTCTTCCCCGACAGCCTGATCGTCCTGACGCAGCAGGCCGCGGCCGGTCTCGCAGATCCCACAGCCTATATCCGCTCCGTCTTCCCTGAAGGAGGTGCCCGATGAGCCTTTATGCGATCAGCATCCTGATGGCGGTGATCTGGGCCACCGTCTCGGGCAGCTTCACGCTTCTCAACCTGATCTTCGGCTTCGTCCTCTCGCTCCTGACGCTCTATCTCCTGCGCGAGCGTTTCGTCGGCGGCGACTATACCAGCCGCGCGCGCCGCGTCCTGTCGCTCGTCCTGCTTTTCCTCGTCGAACTGGCGAAGTCCGCCTGGCGGGTGGCAACGCTGGTCCTGCGGCCGAAGATGAACCTCAAGCCCGGCATCTTCGCCTATCCCCTGACGGTCAAGAGCGACTGGGAAATCTCGCTGCTCGCCAATCTCATCACCCTGACGCCGGGCACGCTGTCGGTCGATGTTTCCGAGGATCGCAGCACGCTTTACGTCCATGCCATCGACTGCTCCGACGTCGAGGCAGCGCGGCGTGATATCGCCGAAGGCTTCGAGAAGAAGATCATGGAGGCCTTTGCCTGATGACCCCCGAACTCATCGTCGAATATGCCTCGGTCTTCGCCATCGTGATCCTGGTAATCGCGCTGCTTCTGACCGTCTATCGGGCCGTGGTCGGCCCGACCCTCCCGGACCGCATCATCGCGCTCGACATGCTGGTCGGCATCGTCATCGGCTTCATCGCCGTGATCGCGCTCAGAACCGGCTACACGCTCTACATCGACATCGCCATCGCGCTCGGTCTCGTCGGCTTCCTCGCAACGGTTGCCTTCGCCCGTTTCATTCTCGCCCGCGGCTGTGTCGGGGAAGGGGAGGAGGTTCAGGCTGGCCCGCCGGCACCGCAGGCGAAAGCCGCAACGGCCGCGCAAAAGACCGCCAGGAAGTCCAAATCCGGCAAGTCTGCCGCATCGATCGGCAAGGAGGTCAAATGATCACGCTTCTCGCAGCCCTTGCCATCGCGGCCCTGATGGTCGTCGGCGCCCTTTTCTCCCTGATCGCGGCGATCGGCCTCAACCGTCTGCCCGATCTCTACACGCGCATGCATGCGGCCTCCAAGGCCGGCACGGTCGGCTCCGGCCTGCTGCTGCTCGCCGTCGGTCTGCATGCGGCAGATGTCGCGACTTTCGGTCGTGCACTCGCCGGGATCGTGTTTTTCGTCCTCACGGCACCTGTTTCGGCCCATCTTCTCGCCCGAGCCGCGCACAAGGTTGGATATCGGCTTTGGTGTGAATCGGTCCGTGACGATATGATTAGATAATCATTCTAGCGTATTGCTGGTTGAGTTCCTCCACTTTTTGAAATCTGAAGCCTTCGTTGCAGTGCAAACATTGGCGGGTCGCTAATAAAAAAGATTTATACCCGTCAAATCTAGTAGAAATAACCGGTGGACATTTGCGCCCGGGATGTTAATTCACTGTCGAGAGCGCTGATCTGTTGCGTTTCCGGTCTGCAAGCGAAGTTGAGTTTCAGGTATTGGTGCACGCACGGGCCTGTTCTTCGCCAAAGTCGGCGGACAGATAACCGGACGGTTTGGGGACCGTACCGGGACAATTGGTGATCTTCGTGGGGCTGAGTTTTATCTTGCCTGGCTGCGCAGCGGTCGGGCGAGGTTGGTGAATATTGTCTGCGAGCGACGGCGGAAGCTTGCAGGAGATGAACAGGAGAAGTGAATGAGTGAAGTACAACAGGGCCCCAGCCAGCAGCTGCTGGTGGAACTGACAGCCGACATCGTATCGGCCTATGTCAGCAACCATGTGGTCCAGGTCAGCGATCTGACCAACTTGATTGCCGACGTCCACCAGGCCTTGAACAACACGGCGTCGCCGACCCCGGTACCGGCTGTCGTCGAAAAGCCCAAGCCCCCGGTTCCGATCCGCAAGTCGATCGAGGACGACTATCTGATCTGCCTCGAGGACGGCCAGAAGTTCAAGTCGCTGAAGCGCCACCTGATGACCCACTACAACATGACGCCGGAAGAATATCGCGAGAAGTGGGGCCTGCCGGCCGACTATCCGATGGTCGCTCCCGCCTATGCCGAAGCGCGTTCGCGCCTCGCCAAGGAAATGGGTCTCGGCCAGCGCCGCAAGCGCGGCAAGTGAGCCACTGCCGTCCAGGCGACAGCATGAAGGATGATGGGGCCGGTCTTTTGACCGGCCTTTCTGATTCTGGGTCAAGGAAAATATTCCGTATGCTTGCTGCGCGCCAAAGCTCCCGCTGCGACGGAATTGTCAGGAAATTTTCCTGCCCCTAAAATCATGGGGTTCACAGGTCGAGCACTTCTGCTAGCTTCAATAGGAAGAAAATCCTATTGTGAGTAGAGCTATGGCCATTGACCCTGCACCGCTTCCCCCGTCTCCCGGCTTGCCTCCTGCGCCGGCCCTGGAATGGACCCCGCAACCGGCTCCCCTTGACGATGCCGCCGCAGCCGACACCCGCCCGCTGACTGCCGAGCGGCGGCTCCTGTGCATGATCGTCCGCCAGCTGACCGAGGAACTGCTGCGCGCCACGGGCCTCGAAAACGACCAGGATCATGGCCGGCGCGCAACGAGCCATGTCCGCCAGGTGGCCATGTATGTCTGCCACGTCGCCTACTCCATGCCCATGGGCGAGGTGGCGCAAGCTTTCGGCCGCGATCGTTCCACCGTCGGCCATGCCTGCCGCATGGTCGAGGACCGCCGCGACGACCGCGCCTACGACACCTTCGTCTCGATCGTCGAACGCATGGCGAGCGCCGTGCATCTTTTGGCCGGCCGTCGCATCTGAAAGGGGAGGAAAGGTCATGACCCGCAGCGAACGAAAACAGATCCGCCATATCCTGCGCCGCGCACTTGCCGGCCCCTTCGTCACCCCCTGCGAGGTCCCGGATCAGCGGTTTGGGGGAAGCCGAAAGCCGCCAGTCGCAGCAGACGCGTCTCCGGAACTGCTTGCCCGGCTTGTCGCCGAAGGTCTGCTCCTGAACACGCCAGCCGGTTTCGCCGCAACGCAGGAAACCGCCGCCTGGCTTCGCCGCGATCTCTGCGACCTGCCGGACGAGGCCCATGCCATGCAGCACCGAAAGATTGAAGTGGAGACGATGGTGACATCTGAGGGCCGCCAGCCCGTCCGCCGGAACCTGCAGGACTCGCCGCTCTTTCCGCTGTTGCGCCTCAAGGAGAAGGACGGCCGCTCCTTCCTATCCGAAGACGCGATTGCCGCCGGCGAGCGGCTCGCGGCAGATTTCGACTTCGCCGGTCTTCAGCCCCGCATCACGGTCAGCTGGCAGCCGCGGCTCTCCAGTCGCAGCACCGGGGCACCCCCGCTTGCCGTCGACCTTGCCGACAGCAGGCTCGCCGCAAGGCAGCGCGTCAACCGCGCCGTCGAGGCAATAGGGCCGGAACTCTCAGGCGTGGCGCTCGATGTCTGCTGCTTTGGCAAGGGCCTCGAAACCGTGGAACGCGAACGGCAGTGGCCAGCCCGTTCCGCCAAGTTGATGCTCCGTGCCGCCCTTCTGGCACTCGCCCGCCATTACGCGCCGCCGTCGGCCAGATCACGACCGCGCCACTGGGGCGACGAGGGTTTTCGCCCGGAGATCGGGTGACCGTACCCCGGGTCACACCAGCCGCCGGGCCGCCTCCTCGCGGATCCGCTGGATCATCGACCGCAGGCCGTTGGCCCGCTGGGCGGTGAGATGTTCGAGAAGCCCGAGCTGCTTGAAGAGATCGAGCGCGTCGAAGGCCACCACCTCGGATGCCTTCTTGCCGGAATAGGCAGCCAGCACGATGGCGACCAGCCCGCGCACGATGAAGGCGTCGCTATCACCCCGGAAGGTCATCTCCGGATCCGCGCCTTCGCCGGATGTGACCGAGAGCCAGACCTGGCTGGCGCAGCCCTGCACCTTGTTCTCCGCGGACTTTTCCGCATCCGGGAGGTCCGGCAGCGCCTTGCCGAGTTCGATCACGTAACGCATCCGGTCCTCCCAATCATCAAGGAAGCCGAAGTCGTCGATCATCTCGTTCAAAGTCGCCATGCTGCCCACCCGTACGTTACGTCGGACCGATATAGGCCAGACCTCCACGCTTTTGAACCGGCTGCGGCAAGGAAACCTGTCGATGGCCAATCCGTATCATGAAGAAAAAGAAAAGCCGCGCAGCCTGCGCCACGCGGCCCGGCAAATGCCGAATTCAGTCAGGGACAGGCAGACAGGCATCCGGTCCATGGCTGGGCCGGCTGCAAGCGGGGAAGGGGGCGGGCATCCGCCCCGGAATTCTTGGGTGATCGCCTGCCGGCAATCGAAGGAAGCGTTCGTGCCTTTAAGGCTTCGGCGGCTGGTAGGGTTTCGGCAGGTGCCTCGGGCGCTCCGTCGGTGTCACCGTGCCGGTAATCACAGGCGTCTCGGCTTCGATATTGGCGATCTGCGGTGTCTCGACGGCCGGCTGGACGATCTCGACCGCGCCGCGCTTCGGCACCGGGTTTTCGTCCGCCACGGCGGTCGCGCCGTCGTCGGTGAATTGGCTGTCCAGCAGCTGGTAGGCGACAAGTGCGCCTTCACGCGCCCGCTGGCCAAGCGCCTGGAAGGTTTGCTTGCCCTTCTCGCAGACCTCGGGCTTCTCGACGCAAAGCGAGGTCACATAGTCATAGGCACCGCTCGCCGCCGTCATGGCCGCACCCATGTCGAAGCCGGCGCCGTCACGTTCCTCGGCTGGCGGGGCAGCGAGGAAGGACAGTGCGACCAGCGTCGCGGTGCAATAGAAAGTTCCCTTGATCAGAAACCACATGGTCTTCACCAAATCCCTGTTGCCGGTCTTTGCCGGAAAGGTCCGGGTTTCTCCCCGAACTCGTGAGTGCCACCCTAGGTTTGATTCGCGAAAATCGCTTTTCGAAACCCGTTCGGCTTTGAGGCGAATTTGACTAAAATTTGAGTGATCGCGCCATTTCGGGACGCTTGGGTAAAACTTTATCCGTCGGCGTTAAGCATAAATGTGGCGGCGGCCCGACAATCCACCACTTCTCGCGTGCCGCCGCGACCACAAGAGTTAATGTCTGGCTTAAAAATCGAATGATTTCAGCGCTTACGCCCCGTTAACCATGTTTTGGAAAGCCTCTTAGACCTGTCCTGTTTCGGGTCAGAACGGCCAATCACGGGGCCTCGCAGGGCTCAGCCTTATCTATTCCTTAAGCGCGTCCGGCCTATCTTCGGGAGGTAAATCAGAGGAACCGGTCGCGGAATTCTGGCGTGGTTGTATTGCGTAAAATGTCGGATCGACTGACGGTGACGATGGACGGGCTGCTTGCCCGGCTCCTGTCGCGTCATGCCGCCGGCCGCCCGGTCGACCGGGCCGAAATCGCCGCCCTGCGCCGCCTGACCTTCGCCCTCTCGCCCGCCTTCCTGGCCATACCTGTCGCGCTCACCCTTCTCTTCGGCGCCGCCACCGGCCTGCCGATCGGCTTTGCGCTTGCCACCGCCCTCTATCTCCTTGCTGCCGTGGCACTCGTCGCCGGCCGCCGCCTGGGCGCAGACATCAGCGAAACCGGCCAGTCGCGGACAGACGACGTTTTCACCGACCCTTACGAATTCTGCCCCGGACTGTTCCTGACGCTTGACGCCACCGGCATCGTGCGCTCCGCCGGCGGACGTGACCGCCAGATGTTCCTTTCCTTCCTGCGCGAACCGCTGTCGCGGCCCTTCGTCGAGCAGGTGCATGTCTCCGACCGCCTGGCCTTCGTCCAGTCGCTGGACGAGTTGCGTCTCGGCGCCGATGTGGTCGTCACCGATCTGCGCCTTGACCGCCCGGTGATTGGTCTCGACCAGGCGCAGTTCCTCAACGTCCGCCTCGACATGACCGCCGTGCGCGGCGATGACGGTTCGCTGGCTGCCGTCCGCGCCCAGATGCTCGACATCGAGGGCGAGATGCAGATGCGCGACGCCGTTGCCCGCAAGGAAGAAGAGGCGAGTGCCGCGCACGAGATCAAGAGCCGTTTCCTTGCCGCCGTCAGCCACGAGATGCGCACGCCGCTCAACGCGATCCTCGGCTTCTCCGACATTCTCATTGGCGAATATTTCGGCAAGCTCGAAAACGATCGCCAGCGCGAATATGTCCAGCTGATCCGCCAGTCCGGCGCCCATCTTCTGTCGGTCGTCAACACCATGCTCGACATGTCGAAGATCGAGGCTGGCCGTTACGAACTCATGCTCGAGGATTTTGACCTCGCGGATTCGCTGACTGAATGCGAACGCATGCTCTCGCTCCAGGCCCAGACCAAGGGCGTGAAGCTGACGAGCCGCCTGCCGAGGGGCTTGGGCGAGGTGACCGCCGACGGCCGGGCTCTGCGCCAGATCGTCATCAATCTCGTTAGCAACGCCATCAAGTTCACCGATGCCGGGGGCGCCGTCATCATCGATGCGGCTCGCAGCGGCAACGAGGTGACGATCAGCGTCAGCGATACGGGCATCGGCATTGCGGCGGAAAAGATGGCGCTGCTCGGTCGCCCCTTCACACAAGTGCAGAACGATCTCAATCGCAACTACGAGGGTTCCGGCCTCGGGCTTTCGCTGGTAAAGGGATTGACGGCCCTCCATGGCGGCACCTTCCGGATCGAAAGCCGGCCGGGCGAGGGCACCGTGGTCATGGTGACCTTGCCGGCAGACGGCTCGGGAGCCCGTGCCGCAGGCGAAACGAACATGGTCGATTTCCCGCCGCGCCTGGCCGAGGCGGGAGCCGACCACAAGAGGGGTGGGAAAGCACCGGGGCATGACGAAGCGGAAGCGAAAATCGCCTGAGAAGAAGAAGGCGGGCAACACGGCCCTCCTGCTTCTGTCGAAGGGCGCAGGCGCGCTCGCGCGACTGGCTGGGCGCCACCCGCGCGCCGTCGGCGGCGCCTTCTGTTTTACGCTGGTTTTCGGCACGATCGCCGCCAACGCCCTCTGGTATCAGCCGGGCCAGCATCCGTCGCCCTTCCTGCGCACCCGCGATGCCGAAGACTTCACCGCCCTTTCCGGCGTGCCGCGCAAGCCGCTGTTGAGCGAGCAGGATCCCGAAACCGTCACCACCTTCCGCATCGAACGCGAGAAGCCCGGAACCGATGCAAGCCCCTCTCCGGAGCCTGCCGCAAATCCCGGAGCCACGCCTCAGGCCGAAAAGACGCTCGCCGCGCTGCCGGCCAGCCTGCCCGCCAATGCCGAAGAGGCCGCCCAGCTGATCCGTCAGGTCCAGGCCGAACTCCTGCGCCGCGGCCTCTATGACGGCGAGGCCGACGGTGTCATCGGTCCGCGCACCGAGACCGCCATTGCCGTCTTCCAGAAGACCGTCGGCATGGAGGCAAACGGCCTCGTGACCCCCGAGCTCCTGGCCGCGCTCACGCTCGACCGCGGCGTCACCGCCGCCGTGCCCGCCCAGCGACCAGTCATGGACATCGATACGCCCGCCGAGGACCCGGTGGCCGCGGCCATCCGCAGCGCCGAAACCCAGGTCGTCACCGCACCCCGCCGCCCCGTGGTGCCCGTCCAGGCCCTGCCGCCCAAGGCGGTTGAGCGAACTGCACCGCCGCCTGTGCAGCAGGCAAGCTTCGATCCGGGCCTGGTCATGGAAATCCAGCGCGGCCTCTCCAACATGGCCTATAAGAATATCACCATCGACGGCGTGCCCGGCGACGATACCCGCGCCGCCATCCGCCGCTTCGAGCGTCATTACCAGCTGCCGGAAACCGGCGAACCGAGCGCGGCCGTTCTGAAGAAGCTCAAGGACATCGGCGCTCTCTGAGCCTTTCGTCTAAGCGAATTTTCACGGGCTCTAAAGTAAGTCCCCATTAATCATACCAATGATATTCTTCTCCGATTGGAGGAGGATGATCCATGACTGCTGCGACGAACGCGCGTTTCGACGACGACCACCCGTCTCAAGTGGCCGAGCAGCCACGGACGACGGAGACCGATGCAGCCACGCTTCGCCGTATCGTCGAGCGCCTGGCCGAGGAAGCCTCGACGCTCGGTGTCGACCTCGTCGATATCGCCGGTGCGATCCAGGATGTCGCCGGCATTTCCAAGCGCCATGCCGTGACCTTCGATGGTATCACCCGGACAGCGCTCACCATCGCCGAAACCAACAGGGACGTCGCCGCCAGCCTGCGCGAGACCGACCAGACCGCCGGCGAAGCCCGCCGCATGCTGACCGACAGCGCCACGCGCCTGACCGGCGCCGTAGGCAAGATCGATCACATGGTCTCGACATCGGAAGAGATCGGCACCGAAATCGGAAGCTTCTCCCAGTCCCTCTCGGAGGTCGACAAGGTGGCCGAGGAGATCGGCACGATTGCCCGCCAGACCAACCTTTTGGCTCTCAATGCCGCCATCGAAGCGGCCCGTGCAGGCGAGGCCGGCAAGGGCTTTGCCGTCGTTGCAGCCGAGGTACGCGCGCTGGCGCTCCAGACCTCCCAGGCCACTGGCGCGATCCAGGAAACGCTGAACCAGATCCGCCAGAAGATCGTCCGCCTGACCGAAGCCGGCCGTGGCGCAACCGCCAGCGCCCGCGACGTGCGTGAAACCTCCCAGGCGATGAACAATTCCTTCTCGGCCATGGAGCAGGTAATCACCCGCATTCTCGACGGCTCCTCGGCCATGGCCCAGACGACCGATCAGGTCGATCGCCAGTGCTCCGAATTCGTCGCCACTCTCAGCGACATGTCTGCCGAAGTCCGTCAGTCGGACCATCACCTGCAACAGACCGCTGGCCGCGTCGACAAGGTCGTGGCGCTCTCGGAAACCCTGATTCAGCTCACCGCAAGCGCGGGCATCCGCACTGCCGACAGCGACTGGATCGACACGGCCGTCGATGTCGCCGCCCGCATCTCGCAGGCTTTCCAGCAGGCGGTCGACAGCGGCCGCATCCGCGCAAGCGAGCTTTTTGACCGCAACTACCGCCCGATCCCGGGCACCGATCCGGTACAGATGATGACGGCCTTTACCGAATTCACCGATCAGGTGCTTCCCGCCATCATCGAGCCGGTCGCCGCCTCGTCGGAGCGCATCGGCTTCTGCGCCGCCGTCGACGAAAACGGCTATTTGCCGACCCACAACAAGAAGTTCTCCGCCCCCCAGCGCCCGGGCGATACGGTGTGGAACACCGCCAACTGCCGCAATCGCCGCATCTTCAACGACCGCGTCGGCCTCTCCGCCGGCCGCTCGACAGCCCCCTTCCTCGTCCAGACCTACCGGCGCGACATGGGCGGCGGCAATTTCGTGCTGATGAAGGACATCTCGGCCCCGATCTTCGTCGCCGGACGCCACTGGGGCGGGCTGCGGCTGGCGGTGAAGGTGTAACGCGCCGTCTGACCGAAATAATTCAGGGTCAGGATCCCGAGGTGCTCCGGCAACGCCGGTGCCTCGGGCATCCGAATGGGATCTCGACGCCGCCCGCACAATCCCCTAAACCCCATTCATGCGCATCCGCTCCGACATTTTCGTCTCCGCTCTCACCCGCCGCGTGTTTTCCGACGGAGGATACGCGGCCGTCGTCCGCAAGGGCTCGGAGGCATCAGGTGCCATCTTCGTGCGCCAGCGTTTTCGCGACGGTCTTGAGACGCTGTACGGCCCGGCGCCGCAGGCGATGATCGGGGAGGGGGAGCGCGACGACCGCGTCTTCGAGCCGCGCCTGACGCGTGCAGAGGCGCAGGCCGTCGAGGCGCTGATCGCCCGCGAGCAGAAATTCGACAGCGATCTCTGGCTGGTGGAGATCGAGGTGGAGGCTCTCGGCACGTATTTGACGCTCACGGATCAGGTCGACTGAGCACCGCAACCATACTTCCCTTCGGGAGGAGAGGATCGGAGCGCCGCTCCGGGGTAGGGATGATGAACCCGAGAGCGCCAGAGCGAGGCACCATCGCTCTAGTGCCGACTGTCTGGCACCTTTGCCTTACCGCTTGCGTGCCCTCAGCACCTGACGCCCATGCTCGTCGCCGACAGGCTGGCGCTTGGGCGAGGTCTGGTTGGCGGCGGTAAGAGCCGTGGCGGCGCCAGGAGCCGTCTCGCGCCCGTCTGCGGCGCGGGGCATGACCGGCTGCTCCTCGCCGGCAAAGGTGTAGCGGTCCGCGCGGATCCAGCTGTCGATGCGGTCTTCCGCCTGGTCGGGGTCCATGCCGAACAGCAGGTTCTCTGCCCGGCTGGCGCCATTCTCGCGCCGGGCGAGATGCGGATAGATGTGTTCGAGGATGAAGATCGCGTCACGATCCTCCATGGCGACGCCCGCAAGCGTCGTGGCCAGCTGACGGCCGGAGATATCGAGCAGGATGCGTTCCGCAAGCCAGCGGCTGGACGACAGCATGTCGGCGAGCGTCGTGGCAAAGAAACTGCCGTCATGGGCGCGGGCAAAGCGCACCAGAAGCGCCGTCTGCACCGGCGTCGCCTGGCGCCGCCCGAGCCGGTCGCCCCGCGGCGGCCGCTGCTGGTAGGCCATGCGCTTGATGGCCTGGCGAAGAACCTCCTCGCGGGCCTGCTGGGGCGCGGCATCTTCCACGGGCGCCACCTCTTCGGCCGCAGTTTTGGCCTCTGCCGTCTCCCGTGCCTTGATCGCTTGCGTCAGCGCCCCCGGCAGATCCGCCATGGTCAGCTCCGTCATGATCCGGTCGAAGCGCGTCGCTTGCATCTCCGGTTGGGCCTGCTGCTCGACCTTGGCCACCGGGGCCTTCGCCTTTTCAGGCCGCGGCGGCAGGGCATGCCTCAGCGAGACCAGCGCATCGATCACGGTCGGCGACAGCCGCTCGCGCTTGACGATGGCGCGTGCATGGTCGGCCCCTTGCGTGCGGGCGATCATGATCAGCATGTCGTCGGAAAGCGCCGGCGACGAGGCCAGGAAGGGCGCGGCAATCGAGATCGGTTGACTGGCGATGAAGGCCGTGACCGAGAGCGGCAGGCTCGGGCTCTGCGAAAGGGCTGCCACCGCTTCGCGGCGGGCCTCCATCGAGGATCCGGCAAACAGCGGCTGAAACAGCTCGGCAAATTGTCGGAGTTCGGATTTGCCGGGAAAGGAGAGCGCCTGGAAACTTGTGACCGTGGCCATCAGAACGACATCCTTGTTCCGCGCGCCGGACGGCCTTTCAAGCTCCCTGAACTGTTCGCTCACGACTAAGCACTCCAACGCAATACAGATGTGTCCGACATTAGAACAAATTTGTTAGCAAGCTGTTAACTAACCTATGGCTTCTTGTGACCAGGCGGATGGTCAAGGCCGACGATTCGCCGCATGTTTCCGATATTAGGCATATGCGTACCCCGTTTCGTGGGGTGAACCGCGACAGGGGGAACGCGTCGGAGAAAGGCGCAGATGACCCTGGTTCGTGTCAGACTTTCCGCAGCATGAACCGGATTGTGCCGGCCCTCTAACAGGAGGGCAGGGCGAGATGACCCTCTCGACCCTCTCGATCTTTCTTCTCGAAAGGAGACGAGCATGGCGGATATCATCAGGATTTCGGACCGGCTGGACCTCTCTCGCCGCGCGGCCCGCACGGGCGGCCAGAAGGCGGAGATCCTCTTCTTCACCGGCATTCGTTACGAGCGGCTGGATCCCAATGCCATCTGGCCGCGGGTGGAACTGCCGACGCTGCCGGCTTTGCCAGCCCCTCAAGGGCCGGTTTTCGGCCCGGGCCGCCGGCCATTCTGAAAGGCGTGATGCCGCAGGTCGGGGGTTCCGGTTGCGGGATCGGCCAAGGCTGAGCGCGCGTGCGCCCCAGGCTCGGCGCCAATCCAACTCGCCGCAAGCCGGCAAGATTTGCCGCTCGCCCGCATTCTGCACAATCTGATGAGCTGTCCGTGGATGTTCACGGAGTTTCAATTAGTTTTGCAGCATACAATAAACCATGAAATTGCGGTATAGCGCTGCAATGCCTTCAGGCCTTGTCTCCTGCGGAGGCCGCTGCCCACATGCTGGTGAAGATTGCCAAGGACCGCATCCGCAAAGGCATGTTCGTTGAGAGCGTCGCCTGCCCCAGTCGGGAATTTAGCCAACGCCGCTTTCTCATCAAGACCGATGCAGAACTCAACGACATCATGGCTACCTCTGCCGTCGAGGTGTCGATCAATGTGCAGCTCGGCCTCGATCCAGACGGCCGCGCTCCCGAGGCTCGGCCATCGAAGACCAAGTCCGGTCGGGCCCGGGCCGAGGTCCGCAACGAAATCTCCCAATCGGCCAAGGCGCTGAAGGCAAGCCTCGGCGATCTGGTCGCCGGCCGGTCCGTCGATATGGCGCATCTGTCTCAGGCCGCCGAAGACAATGCCGGCGTCTGGTCCGACAGCACGGTTGTCGCACTGGAAGTCACTCGGCTGAAGAGCAAGGACCAGACGACCTATGTGCATTCACTCGCGGTGAGCGGCATGATGACGCTGCTGGCGCGCTCACTCGAGATGGATGAGCAAACCACCGGCATCCTCGGCGTCGCCGGCATGCTGCACGATATCGGCAAGCTGCTCATTCCAAACGAGATCCTGACCAAGCCCGGCAAGCTCACCGATCAGGAGCGCCTCGTCATCCGCAATCACCCAGAGGCGGGCTACAGGCTGCTCCAGACCTATCCGGACCTGCCGCCCTTGGTGCTCGATATCTGCCGCCTGCATCACGAGGCGCTGGATGGCTCCGGCTATCCGCTTGGTCTGAAGCAGAAGGATCTGAGCGTGCCGGTACGGCTCAGCACCGTCTGCGATGTCTTCGAGGCACTGACATCGGTCCGGCCCTACAAACGGCCCTGGACATCGACTGAAGCGCTGAACTGGATGTTCGCCCGGCCGCATCTCTTCGATCGCAAGATGGTCATCCGGCTCGGCAGTGTGCTGGCCGATGCGCCGCTCCACTGATCGCCGCAGCCGTGCTCAGCGCCCGGTGAACGGCAGGCATTCCGCGTCTGCGAGAAATGCCTTCGCCTCCGCCTCGTAACTCGCCTGCGGGGCAAGCACCCTCAGCACCACATAACCCTCGGTTCCCGGGTGCTCGACGAGGATCGTCTCGGCCAGAGCCGCGATCGGCGTCTTGCGCAGTTGCGCCACCTGCACCGGGGTTGCCACCAGCACGTCGAGGTCGCCGGCCACCGAGGTGCGGTCGTTCATCGAGAACACCTCGTTGGCATCCCGGTCGTAGATCGCGACCGACCAGAAGTCGACGCCGCCGCCCAGCGCCACCAGCGACAATGGCTGGCGTTCGATGTCGAAATGGCAGACCGCGACACGCAGAAAGGGATCGAGGCTGGACAGGCCGACCGCATCAGGCGTGGCGGAAAGCGGATGGAAGATGAAGGGCGCGCCCTCCGAGGTCACCCGCGTATAGGCGTCGCGACCGGTGAAATGCGGCACGCCGAGAATGATGATGATGTGGAGCAGGACGGCGCCGAAGATGCCCGTCAGCACGGCATAGAGAAACTTGTTCATTGGCCGCACCCGATCTGCTCGATGACCGGCATGGTCAGCCCCGACAGCCCGGTCGACGCGGCAGCCGGCGTATCGAGAAGGGTCAGCACCAGCTGAAAGGCCCCCGCGTCCGGGATGGCGAGCCAGTTGCCGGCCTTGGCCGTGCGCGAGATCACGATGTCGAAGGAGCCGTCGCGACGGCGCAGCACTGTCTGTGAATTCTTCGCCGTCGGCAGTTCGCCCCCGGCAACCAGCGGAATGCCGTCCGCATCTGCCGCATAGAGCGTCCAGAGCCGCGTCGCCGGCGTTCTGCCGCTCATCCGGTAGGAGCATGTGCCCGTCAGCGTCAGCCCGTCCTTGTCGCGAAAGGCGGTGAACTGCAGCCCCTCGGCCGAGCCATAGAGCAGCCGCCCGCCCTTAGCCCGATGCGCCTTGGCATAAGGATCGGCCGCGGCCGTCTGCGCCGCCGGAAACGCCCGCCATCCCGCCACCTCGATCGCCCCGAATCCGACCGACGCATTCAGCATCGAAAGCGCCGACAGGATCCCGCCCGCAAAGGCGATGATCAGCGCAGTGGCGACGATGAGCGGAACACGAAACACGGGCGGGACGAGACCTTGGGATACGGGCGCCAGGCGCCATGCGACAGTGCCCGAGGGGTATCACTGATTCGGGAGTGAGGGAAGTTTGGGGGAGGCGGCGACTGGAGGGAAAACGGGGATGGACAGCAGCCCCTCATCCGCCTGCCGACGCCTTCTCCGCCTGCGGTAGGAGGGGTGGGCCAGGGGCGCTCGCTCACACTGCGGAACAGGGGCAGGATCCTTATCCAGCCCTACTTCAACACCCCCGCCGCCAGTGCCCTTTGTATTCCGCGCACATCCGTTCCCTTCTTCAAGGTCTTCGTCACCGGATCATGGGCGCCCGAAACCCAGATCTTCAACTCGCTGTCGAGATCGAAGGTGCCGGCGGTTTCGACGGCGAAGCGGGTGATGGCGCGATAGGGCACGGACATGTAATCCACCTTCGAGCCGGTAATGCCCTGCACGTCGATCAGGATCAGCCGCTTGTCGGTAAAGACGAAGACGTCGCGGATCACCTTGAAGGCAAGCGAAACCTGCTCGCCGTCGATCAGCACGCCATCGAGGCGCTTGGCGAGATCAGCCGGATCGACACTTGATCCGTGGCCCAGCAATCCGTCGAAAAGTCCCATCGTCATCCTCCTGTGGTGGCAAAGCGGAGATGGGAAGCGGCGGGGAGGGCGTCAAGATCGATGGCGCGCTCTGGGCCTCACAGCCGTTCGCAAAAGGCGATGCGGTTGCTGAACGGGTCGGTGACCGTCATCTGCAGTCCCCAGGGCGCATCCTCCAGGCCGGGCTTCAGATAGCGGTAGTCCTTCGCCGTCAGTTCCGCGTGAAAACCCCTGATGCCGCGCATCCAGGCAAAGGCCTTGGCGCCGGGCGAGGCGTCGCCGGCGTGCTCCGACAGATGCACGACGCAGGCGCCGCGCGACACCTGGCAATAGAGCGGGAAGTTCTCCCCGAAGCGGTGTTCGAAATCCACAGCAAAGCCGAGATAGTCGCGGTAGAACTCCATCGCCTTGTCGACATCGAAGATCCGGAAGATCGGGATCGGTGGCTCGAGGGCGATTGCCGCTTGCGGTGCCTCGTCGGAAGCGATCCGGGCGGCGAGAATATTCCACTGGTCGAAACCCAGCTGTCTCGCAACGAGCTCAAGGGCTTGGGAATGGGTAATGTCGAGATTGATCTCGGCCAGTTCCGCCTTCAGCGTCCGGGCCATCAGCTTGGCATCGCGATAGTCGCGCATCGTGGTCCCTCTCGGAGGCGACAGTCAAATCAGTGTCCGCGTCTGCTGATCCGTCGCCATCTTCCGAACAGGGAAAGGATGAGGATGTCGTCTCGTGATGCGTTCACCATCGCGTTCGAAAAGGAACGCCGCGGAGCGGCGGGCTGCATCGGCCCCTCCCAAGACACTAGCAGAGCCTTTCGCCCAGGCAAGAGGGGGAGGACCGACGCTCGGTCGTGCAGCGCCCGCCGGCCGGCCCCGTTCAGCCCACCTTCTCGTAGAACGCCTCCAGCGTCGCCACCTCAACCCCGAGCTTGGTCAGCGAGGCATGCACGCTCATATGGCGCTCGTCATGCAGGATGAACCAGTCGTCGAACCCGAAGCGGGTCTTCGATCCGTCGGCATCCGGCACGTCGCGGGAGTATTGCCAGCGGAAGGCGCAGCCTGCCTGTTCGCCCTCGGCCACGCCGTCGATCAGGGTTTCGCGTCCCTCATAGCGGTTTTCGCCGCGCTTCAGGATGGTCCAGGTGAGCGTGTCGGAATGGCCGTCGTCGAAGAAATAGTCTTCCTTCAGCGTCAGCACATGGGCGCTCGTATCGAAATGGCCGCGTGCATCGATGGTGAAGCGGTTCTGGAAGCCGCCGAGCCGCCCGATCGTCACGCCGAAGCCGCGCAGCGTGCCGGAAAAGAACTCCTCCAGGACGAACCTGGGCTCCCTGTCTGCAAAATCCTCGAGTTTCACGCGCATCTCCTGGGTTGGGTGTGACGGGGGAAACACGGGGCTCACGCCTTAGGTTCCCTGAGGCCCGGAAGCCGCGTCTTCCCCCTTACCCTTTGCGCTATCACGCGCTATCTGGTCATCCGACAACCCATTTCGAGGAGGATCATCATGGGCAAGCGGATCGTGTTCACCGGCGGCAGTGGCAAGGCGGGGCGCCACGTCGTGCCTTATCTTCTGGGCCAGGGCCACCAGGTGCTGAATATCGACCGCACGGTGCTCGACGTGCCGGGCGTCCACACGCTCCTCACCGATGTCACCGACAGCGGCCAGGTCTTCAACGCGCTCTCCTGTCATTTCGGCTATGAGGAATATGAAGAGGCCGGCGGTCCCAAGCCTGTCGACGCCGTTGTGCATTTCGCCGCCGTGCCCCGCATTCTGATGCATCCCGACAACAAGACCTTCGCCGAAAACACCGTCTCGACCTATAACGTCATCGAGGCCGCCGCCAAGCTCGGCATCAGGAAGGTCGTCATCGCATCGTCCGAAACCACCTATGGCGTCTGCTTCGCCGAAGGCGACAAGGATTACCATGAGTTTCCGCTGACCGAGGACTACGACACCGATCCGATGGATAGCTATGGCCTCTCCAAGGTGGTCAACGAGAAGACGGCCCGCGCCTTTGCCATGCGTTACGGCATCGACGTCTATGCGCTGAGGATCGGCAACGTGATCGCGCCGGAAGACTATGCCGCTTTCCCCGGCTATCTCGCCGATCCGCCGTGCCGCAAGCGCAATGCCTGGTCCTATATCGATGCCCGCGATCTCGGCCAGATCGTCGATCTCTGCGTCAAGAAGGACGGCCTCGGCTTCCAGGTCTTCAACGCCGTGAACGACACGATCACCGCGACCATTCCCACCCGCGAATTCCTCGCCAAATGGGCGCCGAACACGCCGATCACGGGCGATATCGACGGCTTCGAGGCGCCGCTGTCCAACCGCAAGATCCGCGAGGTCCTGGGCTTCAGGGAAGAACACGACTGGCGCAAATATGTGAAGGTCTGAGGCAGGAAAACCGTGCGGTCGGCCGGCCCTCCATCAGCGGGCGCGCCGGCCGTATTGCCTGCAAACTTTGTCGGGTATAACCCGCCGGCCCCCCGTCCTCGTTGCCCGCTTTTCGTATATGAGAAGGGACGAATGTCCCCGGCGAGGAGGGGCAGGGTCGCCGCGGCGACCGGAGGAGGAGTCTTGACTGAGCACCGCATGCAGATCGCCAATGTCGCGCAGAGCCAGGCGCGGGGTCAGAGCTTCGTCAGCTTTGACGTGGCGATGAATGGGCATGTCATCTCGACCGTCGATGCGCCGCTCCTGTCCGGCCGCATCCTCTGGTCCCATGCGGCAATTCATGGCTTTCGCGATTTCGAGCCGGGCGAGAAGGTGCAGCTGGAGGTCGAGCTGGGGCGGGCCCTCGCGCCGCCGCCGATGGCACCCTGGCGCGAGGCGGCCGAGCGGCGTCACTGAGCCCGGCGCAACGCTTCAGCCATTCCATCGCGGCAGCTGCGTGGCCACCGCAATTGCTACGGCCAGCGACGAGGTCAGCGCCAGCAGGAAGGCCAGGAGGAAAAGTCCGCCCGCCTTCGCAAGGCCGATGCCGAGATCCTGGCGAAACCACCGGATCTGCGCCTGGCCGTACCAGACCAGCGCTGCCAGGAAGCAGAGCGCCGCAAGCGTGGTGCCGCGACCGCCGGGCAGCACGAGAAAATCCACCGTCAGCCCGATCAGCACCACGAAAGGTGCGGCCACGTAGCACTGGCTGAAAAAGGGCGGTCGAAGCGTCGACCGGTTGATCGGCGCACCCTTCTGCAGGACGAGCGTCACGGCCATGGCCATTGGAAAGATCCCGAAGATGACGCCGCGGGCGATCAGCAGGTTGGAGGTCGATCGGGTCAGCGCCTCTGCCTCGCTACCGGCGATGGTCGGAAAGGCCGTCGCCAGCGCCTGCGACAGGAGCAGCGTGATCAACAGGAAGAGCGGCGGGCTAACCGCATCGTCATACTGCTCGTCGATCCGGTCTCCCAGCTCCACATCGGCATAGCGCATCATGCTGAGCGGCCGGGTGAGTGCCCGCCAGAAGGTGAGCGGATAGAAGACCAGCCAGGAGACCAACTCGTAAAGCAGCTCCTCCAGCGACTTCAGCAGCCTCATGAAATCCATGGCAACCCCGTTCAACCGTATGCGACCGAACGCTTAGTGGCTGGCCGCTCCCGACGATGCCAGCCGAGAGGAGAGGGCGCAAGGGTGGCTCGGCAAACCGGCGGCGCCCGCCCACCTTCCCTATAGGGGGAAAGCGCTGCGCCGCGTGTGCCGCCGCTGCGCGGCCTGCAGGGTAAGCGAGAGGCCGGCTGCTCGGCCGGTCTTTCGCTGTGTGGGGCGATGGCGGGCAGGCGTCGCGGGCTTGTCTGCATGGGCTTCTCCTGCCCCCGCAAGGGAAGAGACCATCCCCGCCCTTGAGAATCACCCCACCCCCTGCCAGTGTCGCGCGGTCGCAATGCCCCCGGAGACCCGATGCTCGTACTCTTCCGCAAGACGCCGATCCTCGGCGCGCTCCTGGCCCAGGTCGTGGCCCTGCCGGTGGTGGCGGCCGTTACGGCGCCGTTGTCGACAGCGGTCGACCGCCTGCCGCTGATTGCGCTTGCGCTTCTGCTGCAGGGACTGATTGCGGCCGGCATCTGCCGGGTTCTCGGGCTTCCGCGCTGGTGGCTGCTGATTGCCTTTCTCTTTCCGCTTGCCATGGGCTCGGCGCTCCTGATCGGCAATCTACCCGCCTGGCCCTTCGGGCTCGCTTTCCTGCTGCTGGCGCTCGTCTTTTCCAACACCACCCGCGGCCGTATCCCGCTCTACCTCACCAATGCCGAGACCGTCTCGGTGCTGAAGGACTTGATGAAGGATCGTGGCGCCACCCGCGTGCTCGATCTCGGCTGCGGCCTGGGCGGCGTGGTTCGGGCGCTGGATGGCGAGGGCAGGCACGCGCGCGGCGTGGAAAACGCCCCCGCCGTCTATCTCGCCGCCCGCCTTCTCTCGACCCTCACCGGCAAGGGCCAAATCCGCCGCGGCGACCTCTGGAAGACGGATGTTTCCCGGGAAGACCTCGTCTACGCCTTCCTCTCACCCGCCCCGATGGCCACCCTCTGGCAAAAACTCTCCACTGAGATGAAACCCGGCAGCCTCTTCGTCTCCAACAGCTTCGCCGTGCCGGATGTCGACCCCGACGAGATCTGGGAGCTCTCGGATGGCCGCAAGACGCGGTTGTTTCTTTATCCGATCGGCGCGAAAGGCTGAGGCTTGCTGCAGGGATCGCGAACGACGCGTTTGCCCTTTTAGGAGAAGGCGTCCTCAGGCAATCGTTTCACCAGGAAGTCTGTGAAACGCCTAACCTTCGACGCAATGTTCTTGTTGGCCGGATAGACGGCATGAATGGGCACCGACCCGATCTCCCATGTGTCGAGCACGCGAACGAGACGGCCGTCCCGGATCTCCGGTCCGATCTCGAACATCGGCAGCAGCGTGAGGCCAGCGCCGGCAACGGCCACATCTCTCAGCGTAATGCCGTCATTGGCAAGATAGCGAGGCACGATGGGGATGCGCAGCGTCTGGCCGTCCCTCTTGAGCACCCACACATTGCCCCAGCGAAGGCCGGAGAAGTGCAAACAGGCGTGGTCCGCAAGTTCGATAGGCTCTGTCGGTGCGCCATGTTTCTCAATGTATTCAGGCGCGGCGCAGATGATGAGCGGTGAATCGCCGATATGGCGCGTGATGAGATTGGGCTCGAGCACAATGGTCCCGCGAATGGCCAGATCATATCCCTCATCGATTAGATTGACCGCCCGGTGGGAGAAGGTAACGTCGATGGAGACGGACGGATTGCGCTTGAGGAACTCGGCGATGATCGGAGCCATGTGAATCTGCGCAAACTCGGGCGGCACGGTCATCTTCAGCCTGCCGACAACCTCTTCCTGATAGCTCAGGGCCGCGCGCTCGGCCTCGCGGATCTGCGGAATGATGCCGATCAGTGATTGGAAATAGGCGGCCCCGGCTTCGGTTAGCACCACAGCGCGTGTCGAGCGCTGCAAGAGCCGAACACCGAGCTTGGCCTCCAGCGCCTGAACCTGAGCGCTCACCGTGGCGCGCGACATCGACAGTTCTTCTGCCGCTTTGGTGAAGCTCAGATGCTTCGCGACAGTAATGAAGGCGGCCAAGCCTTCCAAAGGGTCGACTGACCGCATGCTCGATCTTCCATACAATGATGCCCGATGATCGATCTTATCATTTCAGGGTTCCTTGATAAACCGGGCTCACCAAAATCTGGGTTCGGAGAGAAACATGAAAGCCTTCGTCGTCGCGGCGATCTCAAGGGATCGCCACAAGCATATCTGCCAAGTCCGCGTCGGTGCTCATGCCGATCACGCCTTTGGCGGGGCTGACTTTCGGGACCTGCCATCTTCGGGCGAGGAGCCGCGTCGCTGGTTTCGCGCCCACGAGATGCGCGCTTTCATGGCTTCGAAGGCCGATTTGGCATGACCTTCATCAAGCAAACCAATGCTGAAGCGTGTGGACAAACGCAGCATACAGCCAACCAACGAAAGGATTACGAATATGACCGCAAATGCCGATAGTCTCTGGTTCATGAATGCCCATCTGCTGATCCATCTGAAGCAGTCAGACAACGCCGAAGGCATGTCCATCATCGAACATCGCATGGCCAAGGATTTCGGGCCGCCCCTGCATGTGCATCACCAGGAAAGCGAGACCTTCTTCATCCTGGAAGGCCGGTTCCGCTTCCAGCGCGAGGGTCAGGTGACCGAGGCCATCAAGGGCGACACCATCCATATGCCGAAGGACAGCGTCCACAGCTTCCGGGTCTTGTCGGACTACGGCCGCTTTCTCACGATCACCAACGGTCCCTTCGAAAACATGGTCCGGGCCGCAGCGCGTCCCGCCGAGATGGATGCGCTGCCTGAGCAGATGCCCCCGACGCTCGAACAGCAGCAGGCGCTCGCTCAAATCTGCAGCGCGCACGCCATCGATCTGCTGGGACCGCCGATTGCATAACATATGGTGGCCAGTGCCGCCTACAGTTGGTCAAGCGGCGGCACTTTCCCATTCTTCCGACCCCACCCCATCACGCCAGCTGGCGCTCTGCCTCGTCGCCGAGGCTCACCCGCCGGCGGATGCTGCAATTGCTCTCGACCGGATCGAGGTCACGAGCCTTGCAGGTCATCCTGAGCAATCGCGAAATGCTGTTTGATATCCCGAGCGACCTCACCCAAATCATTGCTGAGCTGATGATCCAGATCCGGGATGATGCGAACAGACGCATGGCTGATCTTGCGCGCATAAAGCTTGGAATGGGATGGAGGCACTTCGGCATCCGCGGCTCCATGGTACAGAAACACAGGGGCGTCAGACCATAGGTCCAGGTCGGGACTGAGGCTGCCGTCGTCTGACGGCCATCCCCCGTCGCCAACGAATGGGGCCGCGATCAGCACTAAAGCCCCCCATTTTCGTTTCATCTCGCATTCCGCGACAGCATGGACGAGAAACGTACCGCCGACCGAATGACCGACGAGGACGGCACCGTCATCCAACTGATCAAACTCCTTGTACAATTGAGCCTTCCAGGTCGGATAGGAAGGAGACCCCTCGCAGGGCATCCGCGGGTAGCGAACTTCGAACTGCGGGCCCAGATTAACCTCAAGGCTGTGCGCCAGCTTGTCGTCCCAATGATCATACGTGCCTTCCCCGGCACCTTGAATGAACAGAATTTGTCTCGCCATGTGTCAACTTCCTCCTTGCACCTGAAACTAGGGCCGGATTAAATTCATTCAGCAAATGTATTAAATGGTTGAATTTCGTTCAGGTAAAGGTTCAGAATGTTGAACGAGCACAAAACAGATGGTGTTCACGCTACGGGCGAAAAGCACCGCATCCTCGATGCGTTCGACCGAAAAATATTAGGCGAACTGACCGAAGATGCCGGGATAAGCTACGCCGAACTTGGTCGAAAGGTCGGCCTGTCTGCGCCTGCGATCCACGATCGGGTCAAGAAGCTGCGCGCCTCGGGCTGTCTGCGCAAAACGGCAGCACTGCTGGATGGCGCAGCGCTCGGCAAGCCGCTCCTCGCCTTCGTTCATGTCCAGACCGTCGGCTGGGGTGCCACAAAGGAGCTTTTGCAGATCGCCGACTTGCCGGAGGTCGAGGAGATCCATTCTGTTACCGGTGACACCAGCATACTGGTCAAGGTGCGTTGTGCCTCAAGTGGAGCGCTGGAGTCATTCCTGGAACGTCTCCACGAAACACAATCCGTCAAAAGCACGAACAGCTACATCGTCTTGTCGACTTACGTCGAGCGGCCGGTTCAGGCGACCATCACCGCTTTCGCGGAGATTAACCGGGTTGACCGTATCTGACGGCCGATACCTACCTAACTCGACCTTCGCTGCACGAGGAATCCGCGCTGAAGTTGGGCGGCCCCGTCCCTCAATCACGCCACCACGCGTTCTGCCTCGTCCGGCAGGCTGACGCGCCAGCTGTTGCGGCCGTCGGCCTTGGCGGCGTAGAGCGCGCGGTCGGCGGCGTCGAGCAGGCGCTCGAAGTCGCCGTCGGCTCCGATGGCGCCGCAGACGGCGCCGACGCTGATCGTGACATGCTGGTTGCGGTCACCGGTATAGGCGTGTGCGATGCCGAGCTGGCGAACGGCGCGCCTCAGGCTCTCGGCAAGTGCCGCGGCCGTATCGGGATCGGCGTCTGCCAGGATCGCGACAAACTCCTCGCCGCCGTGGCGGGCGAGATGCGCCTCGATCGGTAGCGCCCGGCGCATGGCGCGCGCGACGCGTTTCAGGCAATCGTCGCCGGCGCCATGGCCATAGGCGTCGTTATAGGCCTTGAAGTGGTCGACATCGGCGACCAGCAGCACCACGCGCTGTGCCGCATCCGGTACCTCCGTGATCAGCCGCGCGAGTTCCATCTCGGTGCCGCGCCGGTTCGACAGGCGGGTCAGCGGATCGGTGACGGAAAGCCGCGCCAGATCCTTGTTCTGGCGGGACAATTCGCGTTTCAGCGCCTCGTTTTCCTCCATCTGCAGATGGCTGGTCAGCGCCTCCACCTCGAGCTGGTAGGAGACGAGCAGCGTCATGATGACGGTCGGCATGTACACCGCCAGATGCTGGATCACATAGGAAGGGGTCGCCCCTTCCAGGAACCAGATCACCGAATAGTTGAGACAGAAGGTGAAGATGCTCGCCCGGAGCGCCGGGCGAAAGGGCGAGGCCGCGGCAATGGTGATAGCCATCTGGAAGCTGGTCGCGGCGTAGAAATAGGTGAGCACGCCGGGGCTCGAACTCGACACCAGGATCACGCACCAGCAGATATTGGCGAACAGCGCCACCAGGATCGCGGCGATCTCCTTCTTCTCGATCGGGTGCTGCCCGGCGATGTAAACGAGGAGGCCGATGGCGATCGGCAGCATGACGCCGAAGCGCAGCACAGCCGACAGCACGCTCACGTCGCCGAGCAACCACAGATCGAACAGGAAGCAGGCGAGATAGAAGGTGAGGACGCAGAAAACGGCGGCACGCAGCATGCGGCTACGCAGGGGGGCACGGGACTGAAGAAAGGCTGCATATTGTTCGACCGTTAAGCGGGGTCGAGCCGGAAGTCCGAGCCATCTCATCATGGATGTCCAATCACCGATTGAAAAGTAGGTCCTTCGAAAACGAGGCCAAGCTAGGGTCGGCCCCCTTAATTTGGGGTGAAGGCTGTGTGCCAATACGAGAAATGATGGATGAACAAAGGCGCTATGGTGAAGAATGGGTAAAGCTCTGGCCCATCTTCGCCGCACCGCCGCAAAGCCTGTTTCAATTCAGGATGGTATTTCCCCGGCTCCCGTCGAACCGGGCCCGAAAGGGGCAGCGGATGGCCGAATCACGCCCGGCGGCGTCGCCTCCCGCCGGCGGCGTCCTTACCCGCCGGTAAACCTGCAATTGTCTTAACGTGTGGTTGCGCCGGTCGTTGCCGGCTCGATGGTCGCCTGGGCGGTTCCCGCGGCCGGCGTCGCAAGACCCCCCGCCGCCTTCAGGCGCGTCGCAAGATCCCGGATCAGCCGCGTCGATTGCGCGGATAGCGAGCGTGGGCGCACCATCGGCGGCAGCGCCGTGGCCTCGCCCGAGGCATCCGCCACAACGGGCTTCTCTTCCCGTTCCGGCATCGGTTCGTCGACCCCGAAGATCGGCTTCAGGTCGATGCCCTGATGGGCGTAGTCCATCAGCTTCTTGAAGGTCATGGCCGGCAGCGAGCCGCCCGTCATGTTGTTGGTCGAGGTGTAGTCGTCGTTGCCGAACCAGACGGCCGCCGTGTAGTTGCCGGTGTAACCAACGAACCAGGCGTCGCGATAGGCCTGCGTCGTGCCCGTCTTGCCGCCGGTCAGAACCCCGTCGACGGCCGCACGCCGCGCGGTACCGATATAGGGGATCTTGGTCATCATCTGGTTCATGTAGATCGCCGCCTGCTCGGTCAGGATCTGCTCGGCGGCCGGCGCGTCGCGCTCGAAGTCGTAGAGAACTTCGCCGGCATAATTGCTGATCTGGGCAATGCCGTGCCGGCGCGAGGCCTTGCCGCCGGCCGGCAGCACCGCATAGGCCGTCGCCTGGTCGAGTACGGTGACTTCCGCCGTGCCGAGCGGGATCGTCACGTCCTTCTTGATCGGCGTCTCGACACCCATGGCCTTGGTGGTCTGGATGATCGCGTCGATGCCGAACTTTTCCTTGGCGAGCCGCACGGGGATGGTGTTGATCGATTTGGCCAGTGCCGTTTCCATCGTCACCCGGCCGGCATAACTGCGGCCATAATTCTGCGGGCTCCAGTTGCCCCAGGAGACGGGGCCGTCGGTAACGACGGTCTCCGGCGTGTAGCCGTTCTCCATGGCAAGCGCGTAGGTGTACATCTTGAACGACGAACCCGGCTGGCGTAGCGCTCGCGTGGCGCGGTTGAACTGGCTTTCGCCATAGTCGCGCCCGCCGACCATGGCGCGCACGGCCCCGCCGTTTTCGATCATCACCACTGCGCCCTGGCGGACATTGTAGCTTTCGCCATATTCGCGCAGCGACGAGGCAACCGCCTCTTCCGCCGCCTGCTGCAGACCGAGATCGATGGTGGTGCGCACGACCAGCGTATGGTCCTTGAAGCGCGCCGCGATCCGCTGCACCTCCTCGAAGGCCCAGTCGAGGAAGAAGTCGGGCGCATCCTTTTCATCGCGGTCGATGACGGAGGCCGGATTGCGCCGTGCGGCGACCACCTGGCCCTCGGTCATCAGTCCGCTCTGCACCATGTTGGTCAAAACGTCATTGGCCCGCGCACGCGCCGCCGGCAGGTTGATGTGCGGGGCATATTTCGCCGGCGCCTTGAACAGGCCGGCCAGCATCGCGGCCTCCGCCAGCGTCACCTCGGTAATGTTCTTGCCGAAATAGAACTGCGCCGCCGCTGCCGCGCCGAAGGTACCCCCGCCCATATAGGCGCGGTCGAGATAGAGCGACAGGATCTCCTTCTTCGAGAGGTTCGCCTCGAGCCAGAGCGCCAGGTAGGCTTCCTTGATCTTGCGTTCGATCGACCGCTCATTGGTGAGGAAGAGGTTCTTGGCCAATTGCTGCGTCAGCGTCGAGCCGCCCTGGACCACTTCGCCCGCCTTGGCATTCTCGCTCATGGCGCGGGCAAGCCCGAAGAAGTCGATGCCGAAATGCTCGAAGAAGCGCCGGTCTTCGGTGGCAAGCACCGCCTTCACCAGATGATCCGGCAGTTCGTCGACCGGCACGGAATTCTCGTGGATGATGCCGCGATGGCCGATCGTGTTGCCGTAGCGGTCGAGGAAGGTGACGGCGAAATTGTCGTGGTTGCGCCAGTCTTTCTTGGTTTCCTCGAAGGCCGGCTGGGCAAGCGCCAGCAGCACCACCATGCCGGCGGTGCCGAGCGTCATCGCCTCGCCGGCAAGCTCGAAGCCGAGCTTTTTCAGGCCCCGGACGCGGAAGCGGCGGAAGAAGATGGTGATCTCTTCCCAGGCTTCGGTGAGATCGTAGCCGGCATTCCAGAGGGTCGAATCGAGCCAGCTGTCGATCTTCAGGAAGATGTGGCGCTTCAGTCTCGGCGGCTTCTCGCGCGAGGTTTCTGGCGCGCGGGCAGCCAGCCGGTCGTCTCCGTCGGCACCGCCAAGGCGCTCCATCGGCTCCAGATCGTCAGGCTTGTCGTGGTCGGACACTGAGGCTTTTCCCGAAAACTTGTCTTGCGCTCCCTTGACGCGCCCGCCGATTGGGGTCAGGACCCAGGGGGATAAAGGGCAGATCGTCGTCATTGAGTGATGGGCGATTTGCCGCCAAAGAACAAGCGGATTCGTGGGTCATGGTGAACCCGGCTCGGGGTGAGCCCGAGCTTTTGGGCAAGGGCGTTGCAAGCCTGCCACCGGTTGCGGGCCGGACTGCCGCCGGGCACCGTGAACGGGCAGCGGACGAACCGCTTTGAACCAGACAGTCAGTTGAACGAGACGATGACAGATCAGCCTTTCTGGAAGACCAAGACGCTCGCCGAGATGAGCAACGCCGAGTGGGAAAGCCTCTGCGACGGCTGCGGGCTCTGTTGTCTCAACAAGCTGGAGGACTGGGATACCGGCGAGATCGCCTTCACCTCGGTCGCCTGCAAGCTGCTCGACGGCGACAGCTGTCGTTGCAAGGACTACGAGAACCGCCAGGAAACCGTGCCTGACTGCATCCAGCTGACGCTCAAGGGCCTGCGCGAGATCCAGTGGCTGCCGCCGACCTGCGGCTACCGGCTGATCGACGAGGGCCACGACCTCTACTGGTGGCACCCGCTGGTCTCGGGCGATCCCGAAACGGTCCACCAGGCCGGCGTCTCGGCCAGGGGGCGGACGATCTCGGAAGAGGGGCTCGATGTCGAGGACCTCGAGGATTACGTGGTCGACTGGCCGCTGAAGGTGGGGGCGGAACGGGGGTAGCGACAAACGGCAGAGAGACCTTCGGCCTTCTGCGACAGACCAGCCGGATGCGGCGTGCCAGCCCAAAGTCTGAGCACCGTCCAGAGCCGTTAGCCCCACAACTCTGCCCGCATCCAGGCGTCCGGCAGAACCAGCCGCCCGCCTATGTCCACGTCGCTGCCGTTGAGCCTTTGCCACTGCCATGCCTCTGTCCAGCCGGCGGGGAGCGCATAGGGTGGAATGACCCGGCTTCCCGGCCGGAAGCCGGAACGGCTGTAATAGGCGGGGTCGCCGAGCACCAGGACCTCCGCCACACCCTCTGCCTTCAGTCGCGCGAGACCTTCTGCGATCAGAGCCTTGCCGATCCCCTGTCGCTGGTGAACCGGGTGAACGGCGAGCGGTCCCAGCAGGGCGACGGTCTCGGCACGGCCTTCGAGCCGCCCTCGGGTGAAAAGCACATGGCCGACCAGCGCCGATCCGCTCACGGCCGAAATCGGCAGCACGGCCTTGTCCGCCAGCAGCGCCTTGACCAGCGGCACCAGATCCTCCTGCGGGAAGGCGGCGCCATAAAGCGCGGGAATTTGAGCTTCGTCGGCGTGCAGGGAAAAACTGAGGGTCATACGGTTTTCTCCGAGCATGAGGACCATGCCTTGGATGACGGTTGTTTGTAACAAGCCCAGAATGCGGGGCGGCCGAGGGGGGGGTTCGAAGTCTGGACCTGCGATGATGAAAAAATCTCCGCATTACCCCTTGACCCTCCCATGATGGGAAGGTCCATGTAGGATAGCGGAGGTGACCGCTATGAACATGCAGTCCAGGCCCGATGCGGGCAACAACAAGAATGAAACCATCCTTCTGCCCGTCGAGGGCATGACCTGCGCATCCTGTGTGCGGCGCGTCGAAAAGGCAGTGGCATCCGTGCCGGGTGTGGCCGAAAGCGCGGTGAATTTTGCCACCGAGACGCTTTCCGTCACGCCGGGACAGGGCTTTTCGGCCGGGGCGCTGCTCGCGGCGATCGACAAGGCCGGCTATGAAGCCAAGGCCGAGACGCTGGTGCTCGAGGTCGAGGACATGACCTGCGCCTCCTGCGTCTCGCGGGTCGAAAAGGCGTTGAAATCCGTACCTGCCGTCGAGACGGCAAGCGTCAATCTGGCGACCGGCGAGGCCGTGGTGAAGGTGCTGGGCGGCGTTTCGGCCCTGCCGGCAATGGCCGCAGCCGTGGCGAAGGCGGGTTATGCCGTCAGGCTCGTCGGTGCCGGAGATGCTGGTTTGGCGGCCGATGACCCGGCGACCGGAGAGGCCGCTGCGACCGGCAGCGGTGACAGCCCGGCAGATCGTGGTCCGGCAACCGGCGAGATGCCGCAAGCCGTCGCTGGGCGCAAGGTGGCCAGCGTCGGCAAGCCTTCCGCCGGTGCCGCCGTCGATAGCCGCGAGGCGCGGCGCGAGAAGGAAATAGCGGGGTTGAAGCGGGATTTTCTGATCGCGCTGGTGCTCACCTTGCCGCTTTTCGTCCTGGAAATGGGCGCACACATCTACCCGCCGCTGCATCATGTTCTGATGGAGATTTTCCCGGGCAACACGCTCTATCTCCTGCAGTTTGCGCTGGCCACCGCCGTGCTCGCCGGCCCCGGCCGGCGCTTCTATTTGAAGGGCATTCCGGCACTCCTCAGGCTGGCGCCCGACATGAACGCGCTGGTCGCGATCGGCACCGGGGCGGCCTATCTCTATTCGCTGGTGACGACCTTTGCGCCGGGCCTGCTGCCTGTCGACGCCCGGCACGTCTATTATGAAGCTGCGACCGTCATCGTCTCGCTGATCCTGCTCGGTCGGCTGCTTGAGGCCCGGGCCAAGGGGCGGACGGGGGCGGCGATCCGCAAGCTCGCTGGTCTGCAGGCGAAGACCGCGCGGGTCGAGCGCGACGGGGCGACACGCGACGTGGCCCTCTCCGAAGTACGGCTCGGCGATGTCGTCGTGGTGCGGCCGGGCGAGCGCATTCCGGTCGATGGCCGGGTGATCGACGGGACGAGCGCCGTCGACGAGGCGATGATCTCGGGCGAGCCGATCCCGGTCGAAAAGGGTGTTGGCGCCACCGTCATCGGCGGCACGGTCAACGGCTCCGGATCCTTCCGCTTCGAGGCGACGGGTGTCGGTGCCGACATGATGCTGTCGCGCATCATCCGCATGGTGCAGGAAGCGCAAGGGGCAAAGCTGCCGATCCAGAAGCTGGTCGACGAGGTCACGGCCTGGTTCGTGCCCGCAGTCATCGCCATTGCCGTTGTGACCTTCCTGATCTGGCTGCTCCTCGGCCCGGACCCGGCCTATACGCATGGCCTGGTGGCGGCTGTCGCCGTTCTGATTATCGCCTGCCCCTGTGCCATGGGGCTTGCCACGCCGACCTCGATCATGGTCGGCACGGGGAGAGCCGCCGAACTCGGCGTGCTCTTCCGCAAGGGCGAGGCGCTGCAGAGCCTGTCCGCCATCGACTGGGTGGTGATGGACAAGACCGGCACGATCACCGCCGGCAAACCTGAGGTGACCGAGATCGTGACGGCCGACGGGTTCGACGCGGCCGAGGTACTGCGCTTGACAGCAAGTCTGGAGGCGCGCTCTGAGCATCCGCTGGCGGACGCCATCGTCCGGGCGGCAGAGGCGCGGGGCATTGCGCTTTCGGCCGTTGACAATGTCGAGGCCGTGGCAGGCTTTGGCGTGACGGGTGTGGTCGAGGGCCGGAAGATCGCGGCCGGGGCTGACCGGTTCATGGTGAAGCTCGGGGTGATGCAAGAACCCCTCTCCAACCGCTTCCCGGAGGCGGGGGGAGGGACTGACGCCGCCGACCTCCAGGCCGCCGTGACCCGGCTGGCCGATGAAGGCGCAAGCCCGCTCTATGTCGCCATCGACGACAAACTCGCAGCCGCAATAGCGGTGGCCGATCCGATCAAGGAGACGAGTGCTGAGGCAATCGCGGCGCTGAAGGCTCGTGGCCTGAAGCTGATGATGGTGACCGGCGACAACCGGCGCACGGCAGAGGCTGTGGCGAGACACGCTGGCATCGACGCCGTCGTCGCCGAGGTGCTGCCGGAGGGAAAGGTGAGCGCGATCAAGGAGCTGCAGGGCAGAGGCGGACGCGTGGCCTTTGTCGGCGACGGCATCAACGATGCGCCGGCTCTTGCCACGGCCGATGCCGGCATTGCCATCGGCACGGGCACGGATGTGGCGATCGAAAGCGCCGACGTGGTGCTGGTCGGCGGCGATCTCTTGGGCGCGCTGCATGCGATCGAACTCTCGGACAGTGTGATGGCCAACATCCGCCAGAACCTGTTCTGGGCCTTCGGCTACAATGTCGCGCTGATCCCGGTCGCGGCGGGCCTGCTCTATCCCTTCTTCGGCGTGACCTTCTCGCCGATGCTGGGGGCGGCCGCCATGGGCCTGTCGAGCGTCTTTGTGCTGTCCAATGCGCTCAGGCTGCGGACGGCGAAGGTAACGGCGTCCATCTCCCCCCTTGCGGGGGAGAAAGCAAAGTCGAGGGCTTAGCCCACCAACGCTAAACCTCAAATCGTCCGGCCTCCCCGCAACGGGGGGGATCTGGTGTCCAAGGAGACAAGACCATGACGATGAACATCGGCGAAGCATCGACCGCCTCGGGCGTGTCGGCCAAGATGATCCGCTACTACGAGGAGATCGGGCTGATTGCGCCGGCCGGGCGGACGGCGTCGAATTACCGGGTTTATGACGCCGACAGCGTCAACCGGCTGCGCTTCGTGCGCCGCTCCCGCAGCCTCGGCTTCTCGCTGGAGGAGACCGAGCGGCTGTTGAAGCTCTGGGACGACAAGGAGCGGGCAAGCGCGGAGGTGAAGGCGCTCGCGCTGCATCATGTCGAGGAACTGGAGCAGAAGATCGCCGAGATGCAGGCGATGCGCGATACGCTCGCCCATCTCGCCGAGCGCTGCCAAGGCGACGACCGGCCGAATTGCCCGATCCTGGCCGATCTCGAGGGCCGGCCGCTGCGGCAAAAGACCGCCGCGAAGACGGCGGCAAAGGACTGCTGCGGGGATTGACCTTGCCCCTGTGGGAAGGTGCAGAAAGAAAGTGGTCTGGCGGTCGGGTCAGCCCTTTCTGCGGGCTGCGCCGACATCTCCCCCATGGGGGAGAATGGATCCGCAACCGCGGTCCGGGCGCACTGCCACGGAGGCGATGACGGCTCCCGCCATCAACGAAAACAGCCGGCACGCCGGCCAGAAACAAGGAAGGACATAGCATGATCGGACAGACGGTTTTCAAGATCGAGGACATGACCTGCGGCCATTGCGAAAAGACCGTGGTCAAGGCGCTGGCCGAGGTGCTGCCGGGCAGCGCAGTGACCATCGACCTCGCCGCCCGCAAGGCCATCGTCGAGGGCGATGCCGTGCTCGCCGAGCAGGCCATCCGCGAGGCGGGCTATACGCCGGTTCGGGAAGGGTGAGGCTGTAAGGGGGGAAGGATTCGATATCGGCTTCCGGATTGCAGCCCGCTGCCGACGTCCTCCTCCCGCTATTGCATTCTCCACGAATATAAATACATATGGAGTATCGTATATAAATTCTGGAGACACCGCCATGAGCAAGGACTATATCGCCATCACCAAGGAAATCTCGAGCGGGATCAAGACCCTGCGCAAGGACATTCCCGATGTGATGCAGGGCTTCTCGGCCATGGCGGGGGCAGCGACGAAGGACGGGGCGCTGTCGAAGAAGGTGAAGGAACTGGTGGCGCTCGGCATTGCCATCTCCACCCGTTGCGACGGCTGTATCGGTTTCCACACCGAGGCGCTGATCAAGCTCGGCACCACCAAGGCCGAATTCGAGGAGACACTGGGGCTGGCAGTCTATATGGGCGGCGGTCCCTCGCTGATGTATGCCGGCCATGCCATGGCCGCTTGGGAGCAGTTTGGCGGCCCCGACGCCTGAGTCTAGCCCGCCAGGCTCTTCCGACGGCCGGTTTCTCCCGAAAGTTAGAGGATCGGCTGATTTTCGTAGCCTAAATTAGCGAAATATTCGCCAGCGTCGCCGATCATGGGTCCGGGTCCGCCGTGGGGGCGGTGCCGGATAGGGACCGACGGGATTGAGTGACGCAGACGCGAGCGCGAGGGGGGCAAGCGCCAGGGGACGGTTGGACTGGCTGCTGCGCATGCCGCCCGAGGTGGAGCGCGCCGAGGAACGCGATTTCGGCGCCGAGCGGATCAAGCACCTGCGCCACGCCATCATCGTCGGCCTGATCGTCTACAACATCTACAACCTGACCAGCCTGCACCTGATGGCCGACATCCAGCCTTTCACGGTGATGATGCGGCTCTTCGTGCTGGTGCCGGGCTCGCTGCTGATCTTCTATCTCGTGCCGCGCGTGCCGCCGTGGATCCGCGAATTGCTGCTGCTGCAGGGCATGTTCGTCGCGAGCCTGCTGCCGCTCTATCTGCTCTACATCTCGCAATCGGCCTATGCCAGCTACACGCTGGGCGAGCTGCCGCTGGTACTGCTTTTCGGCAACATGCTGCTTGTGCTGCGTTTTCGCTGGGCGCTGGCCTTCACCAGCGTCACATGCCTTGCCGCACTCTGGGTGGTCCATACCAAGCCCGATCTCGACGACAACCTGATCTTTCCGCTGACGGTGCAGGTGGTGACCGGCCTCTTCTTCACCCTGTATGGCAACTGGCATGTGGAGCGACAGCGCTGTCTCACCTATCTCGCCCGCTATGACGCGCAAAACCGCGCCGACCGCGCCGAGCGCCGGGGAGCGGCACTGCGCGACCTGACGCTGACCGACATGCTGACCGGCATTCCCAACCGCCGGCATCTCGACGAGACCCTGGAGGCCTGGCTTTCCGAGCGCGAGGAGGTGCTTCTGCTGATGGTCGATGTCGACCACTTCAAGGCCTTCAACGACCGTTTCGGCCATGTTGCCGGCGACGACTGCCTTCGCCGGATCGCATCGGCCCTCTCGACCTTCGCCGCCCGCCACGACGGCTTTGCGGCACGTTATGGCGGCGAGGAATTCACGCTGGTCTTCGCCGTCGACGCCGAGACCGGCGGAGCCTTCCTTGCCGACCGCCTGGTGCGCAGCGTGCGCGACCTTGCCATTCCCCATCCCGCCCGCGCCGATGGCCTCGGCCATGTCACCGTCTCCGTCGGTTATGCCGGCACGGGCGAGGGCGGTCTGCGGGAAGCACGCGATCTGGTGACCCGGGCGGATCTGGCACTCTATGAGGCGAAAAGTGCGGGGCGGAACAGGTCTAAGGCGGGGTGAGCGGCAGTGTTAAATCGCGACAATTATGTGTATTATCACGTCTCAACAGGGGCGTGATTATTGAAACAGCTAGACTTTTCAAGGTTTATTGACACCGTTCTAGAGCTTCAGCGCGTCAGAACGATCACCGAACAGCATCTGTCCGAAAAGTCGGAGGATTTGAAGCTTGAGGGCGAAGTTCGGCATAAGCTGGCGAATGACTTCGACGAACTTGCTGCGGCAATGGAGTTCGTTGGGTCTAGAATTGCTGCCATACCCGCCAAGAGGATGGCCAACACCCTACGGAGTGAACAATCAATCGTCTCAATTTCGAATGTGAATGGAGCGATCAACGACGTTCAAAGTCGGTTCAGAGATGAATGTGACCAGTTCAGCGTGTTCATACTGTCTGAAGAGCAGTCGAGGTTGTTGTGCTCGGCGAACGAACTTGTAGGCGTTTGGGATATCAAAGCAATCTTCCCTTCTGCGGCTGCCGAATTGGAAGAGGCGTCTCACTGTGTGGCGTTTGGAAGGTACACTGCTGCAGTGTTCCATGCCATGCGGATGGCCGAGATAGCCTTTAAGAAGATTAGAGATATTCTGCGGCTTGAAGAAGCTTCAAGTGGCGCTCAGAAAAATTGGAGCGTCGCTCTTAAAGAGATTAAGCAGAAGATTGACGAAATATATCCTGTCTCTGCAAGAACTGATGGATCGGATGGCAAAGCGCTAGAGGATATATACGCCTCATTGGATGCAATTAAGAATCCTTGGCGGAACAGTACGATGCACGTCGAGAACTTCTACACGAGCGGAGATGCTCTTCACATCCTTCGGTGTGTGTGCGTGTTGTTGCACAAGCTCGCCTACTTCGAATTTCCCACTCAAGTTAGCGAACCAGATGACGATAATGGCCTTGAAGGAACAGCACTGGAAACGACAGCATAGGAAAATAATCCTTGACACCGTGACGGTCATTCGCTAGGGTTTTGACATGATCGGAAAGCTGTGGCCGCAAGGGCTGAGGTGCTTCCGGTGAAGGTTTGGTGAGGGTCCGCTGTGCGGGCCCTTCTTTCGTTTCGGAGGGAGCCATGCTGGACGAGGATCGACGGGGGGAGATGGACGAGGCGCTGCCAGATGTCATCGAGGTGAAGGCGGCGGGCGCGGGCGAGCTGGATTTACTGCTCAACGAATTCACCACCGAGATGCGCGCCCAGTTCGACCTCTTTCGCCGCTTGCGGGCGGGCGCCGAGGCGGTGCTCGACGGGGCCGACGAGGCGCTGGCCAAGCAGGCACGCGCCGACATCAAGGCGGCGACCGATGCGATTGCGCTGATCGTGCGCACGCTGGAAAAGATCGATGCGCTGTTGCGCCAGCTGGAGCGCGACCGCCTGGACGCCGAGGACCGGGCGCTGGAGGCGCGCGATCCGGAGGCGCTGCGCGGTGAGGTCGAGGCGCTGATTGCAGCTCGGGTGGCGGCTGAGGTGGCAGAGCGGCTGGAAGAGGCGGTGGCGGCGCGGATGGCGGAGGTTGCGGGCCTCGCCGAGGGGCGGGGACCGCCGTGAGGGGGGGCTTTGAGTTGATCGCTCCTCGCTAGGTCATGTTGATGGATTGCCAGCGGAACGGATCCCCTCACCAACAAAATCTGAGGTTTAGCCCTGATCGGGCTAAGCCCTCGATTTTGTAACCTCTCCCACAGAGGGGAGAGGTGTCGACGCGGCTGGCCTCGCGCTCCCTCTCCCCCCACTGTGGGGGAGAAAGCGAAATCGAAGGCTTAGGCGAGCGCAAGCCGCCTAAACTTCAGATTTCGCAAGTGAGGGGATCGGTTCTGTTGCCACACGGCCAGCGGATGCTTTCGGGAGACTGCCGATGACGCCGAAATCCCTGGGCAGGCGGACAAGGGATCGGACGGCGAACGCGCAGACATCGGCGCTCGGCATTGTTGGTGATCTAAACCAGGGGTTGATCGGGATCGCGGACGGCATCCGTAGGTCGAAAGTGCTGGGTGGGGCGATCATCGAGGCTACGGCGCCTGAAACCCGCGCGCGGGCAGGATTATTGGTCCCGGCAGGAGCGGACAAGGGTGTGCAGCCGGGGCCGCACCGGGGGCGGCTCGACCTCTCGGAACTCTCGCCCTCCGATCTCGCCTTTCTCGCCCGCGACTGGAGGCTTCTGGCCCGCCGCGAACAACTTCCGCCTGAAGGCGACTGGCTGAGCTGGCTGATCCTCGGCGGGCGGGGATCGGGCAAGACGCGGGCCGGGGCCGAATGGGTGCAGGCGCAGGTGCTTGCGGCGGGGCGGCGGACGGATTTGCGGATTGCGCTGGTGGCGGAAACGCTGGGCGATGCGCGCGAGGTGATGATCGACGGGGCCTCGGGGCTGGCAAGGATTGCGCGGCGCATGCGGCCGGAGGTGGAGATTTCGCGGCGGCGGCTGGTCTGGCCGAACGGGGCGATCGCGCAGATCTTCTCCTCGGAAGATCCCGAAAGTCTGCGCGGGCCGCAATTTCATCTCGCCTGGTGCGACGAGCTCGCCAAATGGAAACATGCTGATGAGACCTTCGACATGCTGCAGTTTGCGCTGCGGCTGGGCGAGGATCCGCGCCAGGTGGTGACGACGACGCCACGGCCGGTGCCTCTGCTGAAGCGATTGATGGCGGATGAGGGAACGCGGCTGACGCGGATGGCAACGGCTGCCAATGCGGCGCATCTGGCGCCGGGGTTTTTGGGCGCGCTCCAGAGCCGCTATGGCGGGACAAGGCTGGGGCGGCAGGAACTGGACGGCGAGCTGATCGAGGACCGGGCGGATGGCTTGTGGAAGCGCGCGCGGCTCGACGAGATCGTCGTCAAGCTGGCTGAGCCCCTGCGGCGCATCGTGGTCGCGGTCGATCCGCCGGCGGGTGGGCTATCCGCCTGCTGCGGCATTGTGGTCGCGGGGCTGAAGGAGAATGGCCAGGCGGTTGTGTTGTCGGACTGTTCGGTGGAAGGGCAGGGCCCGGCGGGCTGGGCGCGGGCGGTGGTGAGTGCGTTCCGGCGGTTCGAGGCCGACCGGGTGGTGGCCGAGGTGAACCAGGGCGGCGACATGGTGCGCGCCGTGCTGGAGGGCATTGAGGCGCGGCTGCCGGTAACGACGGTCCGGGCGACACGCGGCAAGTTTTTGCGCGCCGAGCCTGTGGCGGCACTTTACGAGCAGGGCCGGGTTTTGCATGCGGGCCGGTTTGTGGAGCTCGAGGACCAGATGTGTGAAAACGCCATCAAGCCCGAAAGTTTCATTTAATCAGACACATGCGGTTTCAGGCGCACCCGGTACCAAGAGTGAACGGCAGCAGAACGAAGCGGTAGACTGCAAAACGCTTTCGCAGGTCACTGAAGCAGCAATCTGGCTGGCAGCTAACCGTGATCATGTGGTCGGTGCGATCATTCCATTTATGCGATCGCGGTTCAACCTCACCGCTGCGGAGGCTATAGCCGCCTGCAAGACCGCTCACGCGCTGCGCTATGACGGTGCGTGATGAGCAAGGCAGGCTTTGAACGGCACGACGTTGCCATCGGGCGAAAAGCCCTCCTGATAGCTCCCGGCTTGTCAGCCGCTGATATGCGCGTCGGCGGGGCCATCCTCGACCATTTTAACAAGAGAACCGGCCAGTGCGATCCGAGCATTGCGCGCCTGGCCGCGCTGCTCGGTATCGACGAAAAGACAGTTAGGCGGGCCACGAACGAGCTTTGCGCACAAGGTCTGTTCCAGAAGAGCAGTCATGGCGGCAAGTCTTTCCGCGCTGAGTACCGTCCTCAATGGTCCAAGTTTCGTGAGATCATAGGGGATTGGGACAGACGAATGCGCTGCATCGACGATCCTGAACGGGGCGATGAGAACCGGGCAGAAATGCCCGCTGACCCCGGGCGAAAATGTCCGGTTACCCCGGGCGAAAATGTCCGACAAACCCATGTAAGTAACCCATGTAATAAACCCATCTCTCTTCCGGACACGTCGAAACTCGGCAGCGAACAGGCCGAAACGCTGCATCCTGAGCAGCCGTTGCACGGGCTTGGGAGGAGGGTGGAGGCGGCACCCGATCGGATCAATTACGAGGCGAGGGAGAGGGCGGCAACCGCAGGTAGTTCTCGACATGGCGCAGCCTTCAGCACGGCCTCGGAGCGGGTTCACGCCGCGATAATCGGGATGCCCGATCGAGGTGCAGAAGTCTGGACATGGCTGGATGAGAGTACGCTGAACGCGGCCATTCGCGAGGAGATGCGGCGACGAGGAAACGGCCTCGCCTTTATCGCCAACGGGATGCGGCAAGCTCGGCTCAACTGGCATGCGGAGGCGGCGAATGCGCGAACGCACTGAGGTCGGGGGGGGAGGGGCAAAAGTTCGAAAGGCCCGGCTTCCCCACCCGCGCCCATCTCATTCGGAGGTTTTTTATTCGAGCCGATTTGTTTTCGAAAGAGGCATGAAAAGATGACCAGATCACAGTCAGACCTTTTTCAAGGCACTGAAAAGATTACGAAAATAGAAATGACGTCGGAAAGTCGGACCGTTTCTAAGCCTTTAATTTCACCGCCGGTGAGGACGGCGACCTGCGTCATCTGCGGCCACGATTTCTCGCCGGCCACCTCACGGGCAAGCACATGTTCCGACGCCTGTCGCCGCGAGCGAAAGCTCAGATATGGCGCGGCATATCGGCATCAGGGCCGCTTGGCGGGACAAAAGCTGCTCGACATGTTCGGCGGCAGAAGGCCGACCGGAGACGAGATCCTGCAGATGCTCAGAGCGAAGTCAGGTCAATCGTGTTTGGCGGAGGAAGATCTGTGCAAGTGAAAGACCCGCTTTCCATCATTGACCGCATCGTCGCGGATCTAATCGCGCTCAAGGAAGCGCTGACCGAACTTCCGTCTCCCGTAATCCCAGCGATCGAGGAGGACGACCTGGTTGACACCTCGACTGCCGCCGAACGCTTCGACCTACCACATGACACTGTCCGGTGGCTCTGCCGCGCAAAGGCCATGGGTGAGAAGCGTGGTGGGCGGTGGATGATCAGCCTTTCTGCTCTGCAGGCCTACAAACGCGAGAAACGCGAGTAGCGCACTCGCGTTTCTTTTTCCATCGTCCGCCAACACAACAAGGCAGGAACGCTATGTCAAACATCGATCCCATCAGCAGCGACCTCGGCGTCGTCGTCAAAACCCTTCTTGCTGCCCGAGGTAACCTATCGGTGGCAAGCTCGATCGCTGAGGCCCGCAAATCATCCCCTCGCATTCCTCGGATTCTGAAGGCAGCCGTTGGCGCTGGCAGCATGTCGGACGCTTCCTACGGTGAAGTGCTGGGAGACTGGCGAATTTCCTCCAACGCGTTTTTCGGCAGTCTCCGAAATCGCTCGATCTTCTTCCGCCTTCTCGACAGCGGCTTTGCCCGGGTGCCCTTGCGCATACCTTTGGGCGTTGTTGTCGCAGGTGCGACCGCCTGGTCGAGGGGCGAGGGCAAGCCAATTCCGGTAAGCAAGCTGACGCTCGACACGCCCACCCTAGAGCCGACCACGGCGGCGGCGCTGATCGTTGTCACCGACGAGGTTGCGCGGTCGATGGAGGAGAGCTCCTACAGCCTCGTGAATACTGAGCTTCGCGGCGCAGTCTCTGATGTGGTTGATCAGGCATTTTTCGCGACTGTTATGCTGGGCGTGACGCCGTTGACGGCCGGAGATGGACCAGTCGAAGAGGGACACGTTTTGCAGATGCTTCAGTCTGTCAATAGCTCAGGGGCCGGGACCCTTCTGTGGGCTATGTCTCCGGACGTAGCGAACGGCTTTTCGCTTCAGGGCGATCCCTTCAAAGGCATGACCCCGCTGGGTGGCGAGCTACTTGGCCTCCCTGCGATGGTAAGCGCCGCGATCCCCGCTGGTACACTTCGGCTGATCAACGCTGCTTCGGTCGCTGCCAACGCTGATGGCATCGAGCTTGACGTTTCGAACCAGGCGTCGATCCAACTCGATGACGCCCCCACCAACGAAAGCGCAGCGCCGACTGCGAGCGAGCTTGTCAGCCTCTTTCAGACGAACTCGGTTGCCATGCGGGTGGTGGTCTCGTTCGGGGTCGACAAGATCCGGGGCAATGCGGTCGCGGAGTTGGCGGACATCGATTGGACACCGACACCATGAGCAGCGTGAGCGCCCATATCCGTGAGAAAGTCGGTGCCGCAGCGATGCGTTCACCGCCGACACGGGAAGAACTCTACAGCGCCGTGGACACCATCACGGAGACAATCAAAAACCACAAGGAACGGCTCGACCTTCTCGAAGGAAAGCAGCCGGAGAAACCGAAGGTCAGGGTGCAGGCTGGGAGCGTACGGATATGAGTAATCCAAAGGCTGAGGCTGTCCTCTGCGAAGACGGACGGACGGTGGTTGCATATCTCTACAGCGGTGATGAGCTGATCGGTACGCGCTGCCAATCCCTGCCGATACCTATCACTGAAGAGGTATTTCGAGAGGTCCGCCCTGAATGGGAGCAGGTATGGGAGGGCGTCAATTGAAAAGCGTTTATCTTTGGCACCGCGATCCGCGAAAGTCTTCGGGTGCGATGGCAGACACGAAGCCCTGGGTCAACGTCTACATTCAACCGAGCACCTTCCCCGGTTATGGACATTAGGAGCAGTGGAAAGACGATCCACGCCTCAAGTTGTCTACGGAAACGCAGATCGCCGCCTATCGGGCCTGCTTCGATGAGAACGGCATGCAGTTAGCGCCGTTTCCAGTCATCGAGTAACGCTGGCATGCCTCGGCCAGCCCATCCGAGGGATGGCGATGGTCTTCCGTCGCCTCCCTCACCCCCGCAATCCTTGATGTCACTGACGAGAGAGCCCCATCATGGCAACCGATAACGAACAGCTCGTTTTGAGCATCAGCGCTGATACGCGGCAGATCCAGCGGCAGCTCAAGACCCTGATCGGTCAGACCCAGCGTGATACGAAGGTGTTGGCAGATACGTTCGGAGTGGTCGACAAGGCCTCCTCCGCCGCGTTCAATGACGTGGCCGCGAACTCCAATCGGGCCTTTGGTGTTGCGGTAAATGGTGCGAGGCAACTGGATAGGGCGATGGCGGCCTCTCGTACGCAGACTTCGAACCTCGCCGCTCAGTTCAACGACATCGGCGTGCAGTTGGCCGGTGGGCAGTCGCCGTTCCTGATAGCTCTCCAGCAAGGCAGCCAGATCAACCAGGCGCTGGGAAGCGGGGCAGGCGTTCGCGGGACGCTCTCGGCGCTGGCAGGTGCATTCACAAGCCTGCTCAATCCGGTATCTCTCGCGACGATCGCAATAATCGGCTTGGGCGGTAGTGCGATCCAGTACTTCACGGAGCTGCTCTCCAGTTCGGAGGATGTCGAGCTATCCCTCGAAAAACAGGCGGAATTGATCCAGCGCGTTGCCAGTCGATGGGGCGAGGCAATGCCGGCGCTCAAGGAATATGCCGATGAGCTAAAGCGTGTCGAAGAGGAGAGCGAACGCTCGGCTGCTGCGGAAATCCCGGCCAAGGAACAGTATGAGGGACTGGCGGAGGAGCTGAGGCAGCTCACGCCGCTTTTTGCCCGCGTCAATCGTGACCTGAGCGGAGCGAATGTCGATCCGACGTTCATCCGAGACTTTGGCAATGCGTTCGGTGATCTGCGTGACAGGCTGGAAGAAGGCGCAGCAACTGCGGAGGACGTGAAATCCGTGCAGGAAGCTTTGGCCGGCGCTCTTGATCGCGTCGCCACGCCTGCGGTCGACGACCTGGCTGCTGCTTATGCCAATCTCGCTCAGCAGATCCTCGCGGCGATTGGGCAGGCGAGCAGGTTCCGAAGTGAAGGTGTGTCGATCCCGCCTCAGAGCCTTCCCGCCCTGGGGACGCTTACGCCCCTACAGAGCGTCGATGGCAAGATCACCGGGGATGCCATGGCCATTCAGAACGCCCGGGCCAATGCCACCCAGTCTCAGGTGCAAATCGAGGCGGAGAAGGATGCGCGGCGCAAGGGAGGCGGTGGGCGGTCGAGCGCCGTCAGCGATGCGGAGCGCGAGAAGAAGGCGGTTGCCGATCTGATCACGCAGCTTGAATTCGAGCAAAGCCTCATCGGGGCCACCTCTCAGGAGCGCGAGGTGGCGAACGCGCTGCGCCGCGCCGGATCGGCCGCGACAGACGAGCAGCGGGCGAAGATCGAACAGCTTGTAGAGGCGACCTATGCGGAGCGCGAGGCGCTGAAGGCAAACCAGGAGGCCATGCAGGAGCTGCAGAGCGTCGCGAAGGACGTCCTGGGCGGTATCGTCTCGGACCTCAGGGCCGGGAAAAGCGGTGCCGACATCCTGGCGAACGCCCTCGATCGCGTGATCAGCAAGATTGCCGAGGGCGGCATTGATCAATTCGTTAACGCCATCTTTGGCGGTGGCATTGGAGGCCGGGGCGGTGCGCTGCTCGGCCAGACCTACACTCTGGACATGAGGAATCACCAATGAGCGCTTATGTTTGCATTGCCTATGAGGATCGGATCGAGATGCTGACCGACGGCGCGATCTACAACGAGGACGGCATTCTGTTGGAAGCTGCAGAAAAGGTTTCCCGATCTGAGCGGCTGCCGATCGCCGTCACAGGGCGCGGGTCGTCCGACGTGGTGAACCTCTTCGCCGCCTACATCGTGGCACTTACGCAGTTCTCAAAATCGGTGGCCGAGGTTTTCTCGCGCCTGGAGACGAATCTGGAGAGCCAGAAATCGAAGCTCGGCGTTCCGCCTTTCGAGATCGTCATTTGTGCGATCCATGAAGAGCAGGGGCCGCTCACGATCCGCTTCAGCAGCGTTGCGCTGGGCGACGGGCTGGAGCCGTGGACGCTTTACGCGCTCGGTCGCGAGGTCATTGGTGGGCCTTTGATAGACCTCGATGATATCAGGGCTGGCGGCGTCTCGATCGAGAGTCTTTGCCAAGGTCTGGAAGATCAGGGCGCGGACCTGATGGAGATCTTGCGGCTGCGGAAGGCGGGCAACCCTGCAGAAAGCCTTCTGCCGGATGTCTATGGCATTGGCTGCCATGTCGATCATACCGTCATCCGGGCGGCAGGCGTGACCACCAAACGCATTCGGACCTGGCCGGATGTGATCGGCCAGCCTATCGACCCCCATGCGGCTCCGGCTGCATTGGCGAGCGCTGCGGCCTGACCTCATGAGCTACACGACTGCAGAGCGCCGTATCCTCGAAATCGTCGTAGACGAGATCGACAGGCGCGGCGCTTGCACTCGGGCGCACTCCGAGCTTGCTCGGCTGTCCGGCTTTAGTCGGTCTACAGTGCGCAGCGCGATCGGCAAGGCGGTGCAGCTCGGGGCGCTGAAGGTGAAGGGCAGGCAGGGCGAAGAGAACGTGATTCGGCGGGCTTAACCGTGGTCGGCTGCGACGGTTTCGGAAAAGCGTTTCACGCGAAAACATTTTCAGCAGGAATATTTGAAATGGTCCGCATCCGGGACCTTTTCCAACTGCGGAGATTCCGCAGTTGAGCGGACTGGCTAAATTAGCCAGTTGGGGACGCAACCTTAGCGGAACGTGATCGGGATCGAGAACTTGACGCGAGACACGGTCTGGCTTTCCTTTGTCCCGGATCCGCCTGCATTAAATGCAACGACGCTGACACCCGTCTTGCCTTCGAATGAACTCCCCTCAGTGACGGCAAGATCGAAATCAACGATCGTATGTATCGCGCCGGAGGAGTCCTGAATGAGGGAATCTGGAAGACTGGCGATCTTGAAGCGTTGAACGGCGGCTATGCCTTCTGCGTTGCCCCCTGCAGCTTTGGCTCGTTTGACGCCGTCGATGATCTGCTCGAACGTGTCCTTCACGAAGTCGCTGACGTTCATTTTCTCAATCCTCTTGAGCTATCAACTATTGCGCAGTTTAGACGGTTGGTTGCGGATGCGTCACCACGATTTAAGGCCGTCGGTTCTTGGCTGTTCGATGCCTTCGCTTCTGCTGCTGTTGCGAGCTTCTGCCGCTGCGTCGAAGGGCGTGATGCGGAAGGACGCGCCTTCGACCTTGATCTCGATCGCGACTTGCTCGGATTTGGCAAGCGCTGCGTAGTGGGTGACGAGTGATCGGGAAAGTTTGGGGACCTTCATCGGCCATGGTCCTGGGCGGTGCAAAAATCGGTTCTGATGTCCGAAAACATGAGCTTATTGGACATCAGAATATGGGGCCGCGGTGTCAACGTTTTTGGCGCTTACCTGGCGTTTTCGTCGGCTTTTCGACCGGCTGCGGCGTGTCGGTTTGGCTGTTCTTCCAATCCCAATGCTGGGCGTCGCCGTCGGTTTGATCAGCGTTTCCAGCTTCAGAATCGCCGCTGTTCTCCTCTATATCTTCCCTAAGACGCCTGCTGTGTTCTGCCAGCTTCTTCACGAAGAGCGCATCAGCATGCCGATGCGCCAAGGTCTCCATCTCAGCCTTCCCGAGCGCATCTAAATCGTGCGCAGTCGTTGCGATATGGTCCGGCACGTCCGCCTCGGCCGCGATAATTGCTTGTGCCAGCTGGCGGAGTTGCACAACCTTGCTGTAGTAGAGGAGGAAATCAGCGTCTTCCTTCTCTTTCATATGGCTCACCAGCTCCGAGAGCTTCGTGTTCTCATCGGCCATCTTGTTGACGGCATCGAACGACCTGTTCAACTCCGCCTGGCCATAATTGGCTTTGACAATTTCGACGACAAGTTCTTCTTCCGACTGGCCGTTGATAGCGGCGTCAGTCATGAGCGCGTTCAACGTCTCAACGGGTAGCACGATACGAAGGGCGTGTTCCTCGGAATCGTCGAACGTCCATTTAAGCCGTTGAATGATTTCGGCATTCATCGACCTGCCCGTCACTTCTGCGGAAAGCTTAATCCGGTCTCGCATCCCCTCCGGGAAGCGGAGCATATACTGATCTTTCCACGCGCGGTTCACCTCTTCGCTCATACCTATCCATTGGATGCAATTAGCGCTTGACGCAAGGCCTATCCAATGGGTAGCCTGAGACATATCCAGTGGATATGAGGAGTGTTATGGAAAACCGTACCTTGAAAGAGCAGTTCCCCTTAAGGCTCCCTGACGGGATGCGAGATCGCATCAAGGAAGCTGCCGAGCATAACTTTCGGTCAATGAACGCAGAAATCATCTACCAGCTCAACCGCGCCTACGGGGCGTCCCCAGAAACGCAAAAAGCCGACGCTCAGGCCTGAGAACCAGCGTCGGCTTTTCCTAACCCCACGAAAGGGATCAACAATGCACAGTCTTCATACATCAAATGCGGCCCACGCCGCAAGCTTGTCCGTTGTCGAAAAGACAGACGATCTGATTTCCGCACTGAAACTGGTGCGGAGCACATTCGCCGCCGGCAATGTCGCCGCAAACGCGCCGGCCGCGACTGACCGGGAGCCGACCTCGGATGAACAGGCGGCTCCCGGTCTCCTTCAGACAATCAACGCCTACCTTGAGGGAAAGGAGGCGTTCTGCCGGGGATCTGTAGAAGAGCAGGATAGCGATGCCTTTGTCTCATCGACTTACGGCGATGCCTACGGTCGCCTGAAGAGCTGGGAACGGGGAGCGGTGACACGTCATGAGGCCTTGGCGGCGCTGCGCCTGGCCGACGATGAACTGGCAAATGGTGACGACGAACTCGGATTGGCGCTGGTCCGCGCGGCTCGCCTCTACTTTGATCTTGAGGCGAAACCGATCAACTTGCCCTCATCAGCAGAGATTAACCGTGCATCCTGCAGAGCGACCGTGTCCGAGGTGGATGAAGTGTATGACGCGTTCATCAGCGTTTTAGGCTGCTTGAAAATTGCGCACCACGCCCTGGACGAGCGCATGAACTTCTTTTCGGACTTTTCATTGATCGACGCCAAAGAGCCGTTGCGATTCTGTGACGACCTGAAGGCGTCCCTGATGCTTCCAGTCCACAGGATCGAGGCGACACTTGAGCTTCTGAGCGACCTTACGTTTCGGGCGCGCGGATGTGAATTGGGGGCGCGTTCATGACGTCGAAATCGAAGCGTGCTCAGATCCGCATCAACCGACCGCCCTCGATGATGTCCTCTGCCTCATTGGCGATCGAGCTGGACGTCTCCGAAAGCACGGTCCGCGATATGGTGAGGAGGGGGCTGTTGCCTCCTCCAATAGTCATCTCTCCTGGGGTGGTCCGTCATAACTGGGAAGCCGTTCAAGCTTTCATCGGCGAGCGACCAACGGGGCGACTGGTCGCTGATGATCCATATCTCGCGGGGGCGCACCATGCCGCCCAAACCTAAGCGAGCCTCGATCGAGTTGCCCGATCACGTCTTCGCCGTAACTTCGCGCGGCAAGACCTATTACTACTTTCAGAAGGGCCGGGGCAGCGCAGACCCGGGCCCGCGCCATTCGCTGCCTCGTAACAGGCAATCGGTTGAGTTCGCGGTGGCATATCGTCAGCTTCTCGGGGAAGAACACTCTGCTCCTGCGCTAACGATCTCAGACGCCATCGATAAATGGCTGATTGACGTGCAGGCAAAGAGGGGAATTCAGCGCTCGTCCGTCATGTTTTACGATCAGTCGATACGGCCGGCTCGGAAGGCATGGGGCGAACTTCCGCCTGGCGGTCTGAAGCCTCTGCATGTCGAAACTCTGTTCAACTCGATGCACAAGAAGCCGGGAGCCGCGAACAATTTCCTTTCGGCCATGCGGTCGTTTGGCAAATGGCTCCGCAAGCATGAGCTTTCGGCCGTCATGATCACCGAGGGAATATCGGCGCACAAAGCCGAGGGCGGTCATCAGCCCTGGACGCCTGAGCAGTTGGCGATTGCCGAGGCGAAGCTGACCGGCTCGGTTCGTCGAGGCTTCTTCCTGTATCGATACACAGGATTGCGCGGCAGCGATGTCGTGCGGCTGGGGCCGCAGCACATCGTGGAAGGTGGTTTCGAGATCATCACCCAGAAGCGCAAGGTTCCGATCTTCTGCCCGATCCTGCCCGAGCTGGAGGCGGAAATGCGCACCTGGCCGGACGAGCCGGGGCCTTTCCTGAAGCAGGGAGAGGGGCGAGCCATGGGGCGGCCTTTCACCCGCAAACACTTCTCTGTGCACTTCCGGCGACAGCGCGAGAAGATCGCGGGGCTGGCGAACGTGACCCTTCACGGCCTCCGGGCGACGGCTGTAGGTCGTCTGCGAGCGGGCGGCGTTTCGGTTTCCCAGATCTGCGACATCGTCGGAATGTCGCCGCCTATGGTCGAGCGTTACTCCCGCTTCGTCGATCGTCGAGAGTCCGCGAGGGCGGGCGTTCTCAAGATGCTCGAAACCGAGGCAAAGACGGCGACTGCAAAACGTTCGAAAAATGCAAAACAGAAATCTAGCAAAAGCAATAGGATAGGCGGTGCAAGATGAAATGTGTGACTTCGGGCCGGAGGGATTGTCGAACGGCCGCTCGCCGGATCGGCTGGATGCGCTGGTCTGGGCGCTGACGGCGCTGATGCTGGAGGGTGGCGGCGAGCCACGTATACGGGGGGTGTGAGATGGGTGTGCCTGTTGTACCGATCCCCTCACCAACGAAATCTGAGGTTTAACCCTGATCGGGCTAAGTCCTCGATGTTGTTGGTGAGGGGATCCGTCGACTGGATGGAGAGCCCAAACGAAAAAACCGGCGCCCTTCCGGACGCCGGTTGATCACGCAATGCGGTGGATCGGTTTACTTGGCCGAAGCCGTCGGCTGCGCCGGCTGGCGGACCTGGCGCCATTCGTTTTCGAGGCGCTGCAGGACATGAGCCGGGATGGTTGCCGGAGCGGTGGTCTTGGTCGAAGTGGTCGTCTGCATCTCTTCCCTCCTCGGGTTTGGAAGTCTGGCCTCCAAACGTGTCTGTGAGGCGAAAGTTCCACAGCGTTAAACCTTTGTAAATATGAACGGAACGAGCTCTAAACGATTGAAATTTCTTCAATCGTTTTAATTCCGGATTTTTTTCAAGAGCCGCCGGCGCCTGACATGGCGGGGGCTGCCACTCCCATCCCGACATCGAGGAATTTGACATGCGGATCGACCGGCGAATCGTCTTCGCGGGGCTGCGCAACGCTGTGTTCGGCGGGCGGCTCGGCCAGGGACAGGTGGAGGGCATCGAGGCCGTGCTGACGCGGTTTTGCGCACGCGGCTGGGCCGAACCTCGCTGGCTCGCCTATATGCTGGCGACGGCGCATCACGAGACGGGCGGCACGATGCAGGCGGTGCGCGAGACCTTTGCGCCGACCGACGAGGAGGCCGTGGCGCGGCTGGAGCGAGCCTGGCGGGCGGGCCGCCTCCCGACGGTGACGATGCCTTATTGGCGGCGGGACCCGGAGGGCCGCAGTTACTATGGCCGAGGTCTGGTGCAGATCACCCATCGGGAGAATTATGCGAAGATGAGCCGGGTGACCGGGCTCGATCTCGTGGCGGAACCGGATCTGGCGCTCAGGCCGGACGTGGCCTCGACCATTCTCGTGGTGGGCATGACCGAGGGGCTGTTTTCGGGCGCCCGGCTGTCCGACTTCTTCTCGGGAACGACGGCGGACTGGATCGGAGCGCGGAAAATCGTCAACGGGACGGACCGGGCGAAGAAGATCGCGGTGACGGCCAGAACATTTGATGCGGCGATCCGGGCGGGGCTGGTGGCTTGATGGGGTGCATTGAGTGCTGGGCCGGGCGATGCTATCGGCTGCTGCGCTGCAACAGACTGCGAGGCTGCCCATGATCCGCCACATCGTCTTTTTCACCGTGAGCCCCGAGAACCTGGAGGCGGTCCGGGCAGGGCTTTCGATTTTGACGGAGATCCCGTCTGCGACGCGGCTGGAGATCGGCACGAATGTGAAGACCGACGGCTTTCACCGCAGCATCGACCTCGTCGTCTACGGCGAGTTCGCCGATGAAGAGGCGCTCGCCGCCTACAAGGCGCATCCGAATTATGAGGAAAGCATCCGGCGCGTGAAGCCGCTGCGCGAGGAGCGGTTTGCAGCCGATTATGTGGTGGAACAGGCGGTGCGGGAGAGGCTGTGAGCGAGGTGAGCCGAAACCCGGCTGCGGCATCGCGAAGACACCGCAGCCGTTGACCTGTCTCAGTTCGCCTTGATGTCCACACGGCCGATGTCTTTAGCCCCTGCTTCGAGCGCCTCCACTGCGATCGGCCAGCTGTTTTCATCGATGTCTAGCGCTGTTCTCAGCCAGGCGAGCGTCAGGCGCTGGGTGACGCCAAGGCGCTCGGGATCCTCGTCATCGGTTTCCTTGGCGTCGTAGCCGGCAATGCCGCCGAGGCCATGTTTGCCGCCGAAGAGGGTGAGCAAGGCTCTCGCGCCTGGGGCGTGGCGATAGGGATCGACATGCCAGTCGGCGCCGCGGGGCGTCAGATGCGGGTTGTCGTCGGCATCGCCGGCGACGACCAGGGTGCGGGTGGCAAGCGTCGAGAAATCCGGGTTGAGCGTGGTGTAGTTCTGACGGGCGTGATCGCTGAGGCTGTCGCCGCCGAGGCCGGGGGCGGCGAGAAGCACGCCGGCCTTGAGGCGCGGTTCCGGACGGCGGACGCGGGTGACGGCTGGGTCGGCGGTGTCGGTAAGGCCGGCGCCGAGCAGCATGCCGACGGTCTGTCCGCCGAGCGAATGGCCGACGGCCGCAACGAGGCTATGGTCGAGCCGGCCGGCGAGCACTGGCACGGCCTGTTCGATGGCGGCGAGGTTGTCGAGGATCAGGGTCATGTCATCGAGGCGCGATTGCCAGAAGAAGGGATAGCCGGGCGCATCGTGGCCGAGGCCTGCGACCTTGGAATTGGCATGGGTCGGCTGGATGACGACGAAACCATGGGCGGCGTAGAAATCGACGAGCGGGCCGTAACCATCCTTGGAGGGAATATAGAGCGAGGGGCCGTGGCCGTGCGAGAGCAGGATGATCGGCAGTTTGTCGCCGGAGATCGGCGCGGTGATGCGCAGCTCAAGCGGACGGCCGCGAGCAGGCGCCGGCAGGGTAACGGGATTGACGGTGAGCGTCGGTTGCGGCTGGGGCGTCGGGATGGCGCGGGCTTTGGTGATGAGATCGTTCATGGAAGGAGCCTCCGGGCTCTGGATTTAAACGGGCGATTGGGCTAGGGATTAATCGGAACGATGTTCCGAATGCTGGGTGGATATACGGAACAATGTTCCGTTTAGCAAGGGCTGCGCGGATTTTTGGCGTACGGCAGGAGAATGCACATGGGCGATGAGGCGGGAAATCACGAGAATCACGGGCAGCAGGCGGACATTCCGCGGGTGCGCGCCGATGCGCGGCGCAACGAAGATGCGTTGCTGGAGGCGGCCAAGGCGATCTTTGCGGAAAGCGGCGTCGATGCGCCAGCGCGCGAGATAGCAAGCCGCGCCGGCGTCGGTGTGGGCACGCTCTATCGTCGCTTTCCGAGCCGTGCGGATCTGGTGATCGCGGTCTTCAAGCGCGAGGTGGATGCCTGCACGGCGGAGGCCTCGACGCTTGCGGCAACCCACCCGCCAGGCGAGGCGCTGGCGCTCTGGCTGCGCCGGTTCACGAGGTTCATTGCCGCCAAGCGCGGGCTGGCCCAGGCGCTGCATTCTGGCGATCCGGCCTTCCAGGCGCTGCCGGACTATTTCCGCCAGAATTTCGAGCCGGCGCTGACACGGCTGCTCGACGCTGCTGTCGAGGTCGGCGCCGTTCGTGCCGGCATCGAGCCCTACGAATTGCTGCGCGCCATCGGCAATCTCTCGGCGATCAAGGGTGCGGAGCCGGAGGGCGAGACGCCCGTGATGGTCGAGCTGCTGATCGATGGTTTGCGCTTCGCGGCGGGCAAGGCCGCACCTGGCTGAAGCGGCCAGAGGAATCTGAGAGTGTGCGCAGAGGAGACCCGGGCGGACCTTTGAAGGCGGCCCGATCCGTTTTTCATTCCTGTCGAGGAACAGATCCCATGAAATTTCCCTTTCGTCTGCCCTGGGTTGAAGCCCCGGATCGATCCCCTGTGTCCGACGCAAAGGCGCTTCATACCCGACCCGGAACGGCTTTGGCGCTGATTGCGGGCGAGGGCGAGGCGCGCTGGACGGGGCGGAATTATCAGGCGCTTTCGCGGGAAGGCTTCATGAAGAACCCGGTGGCGCATCGCTGCGTGCGGCTGGTCTCAGAGGCCGCCGCCAGCATCGCCTTCCTCGCCTATAACAGCAAGACCGAGCGGCCGGAGCATCCGGCGCTGACGCTGCTGTCTCGGCCGAACGGGGCGATGACCGGGGCGGATTTTCTCGAAACGCTCTATGGCCAGCTGCTGCTCTCGGGCAATGCCTATGTCGAGGCGGTGGCGGCCGGCGGGCGCAGTTCGGAACGGGCGGCGGAGTTGCATCTCTTAAGGCCGGATCGGGTCAGCGTGGTGACGGGAGCCGATGGCTGGCCGTCTGCCTATGACTATCGCGCCGGCACCCGTGCAAGGCGGATCACGCTCGATGGGTTGCTGCATCTGAAGCTGTTTCATCCGCTCGACGATCACGAGGGGTTTGCGCCGCTGGCGGCAGCGCAAGTGGCGCTCGACCTGCACAATGCGGCGGGGCGCTGGAACAAGGCGCTGCTCGACAATTCGGCAAGGCCGTCGGGCGCGCTGGTCTACCAGCCGAAGGAGGGCGGCAATCTCTCCGCCGACCAGTATCAGCGGCTGAAGGTCGAGCTCGACGAAGGTTATTCCGGCCCGATGCGGGCGGGGCGACCGCTGCTGCTCGAGGGCGGGCTCGACTGGAAGTCGATGGGGCTTTCGCCCAAGGACATGGATTTCGTCGAGGCGAAGAACGGCGCGGCGCGCGACATAGCCCTTGCCTTCGGCGTGCCGCCCATGTTGCTCGGCATTCCCGGCGACAACACCTATGCCAATTACCAGGAGGCCAATCGCGCCTTCTATCGCCTGACCGTGCTGCCGCTGGTGACCCGGACGGGAGCTTCGCTCTCGGTGTTTCTCGGCGAGCTGACGGGCGAGGGGCTGAGGCTGGTGCCGGATCTCGATACGGTGGCGGGGCTTTCGGCGGAACGAGATGCGCTCTGGACGCGGGTGGGGGCGGCGGGTTTTTTGACGGATGAGGAGAAGCGTGAGGCGGTGGGGTATTGAGGGCTCTTTCCCTCTCCCCCTTGTGGGAGAGGTTACAAAATCGAGGGCTTGAGAGCGATCAGGGCTAAACCTCAGATTTTGTTGGTGAGGGGACCGGTGAAGATGGCACCTGGGTTCCCGGGGGGGCGCCGCTCTGCTGGACGGAAGCGTGGGGTGTCGCGGGCGCAGTGGCAACTGAACGGATCCCCTCACTTGCGAAATCTGAAGTTTAGGCGGCTTGCGCTCGCCTAAGCCTTCGATTTCGCTTTCTCCCCCACAGTGGGGGGAGAGGGAGCGTGCTGCACGGCACTGCGCCTACTGCTGCCTAACGAGTTTAGATCCTTCAGCCCTTGTCGTTTTCACCCGTTGACGGCGCTGGCGCGAGTAACATTGGCGCGACAGCCAGCCGGCGGCTGATCGAGGCGATCACGCCGCGGCGCCGGGCATGCAGGCGGTGGCCGAGTTCGGTCATGGCGGCTTCGAGTTTGATGTCGCAGGCTTTTGCGCCGGAGCGGCCGTAGAAGACATAGGCCAGACCGATCGACAGCATGGCCATCAGGCCGGCGGCAATCAGCACGTCGGAGAGAAAGTGCGCGCCAAAGGCGATGCGGTTGAGCGCGGTCAAGGCGGCAAACAGGCTGAGCAGCACAAAGACGCAACGGCGCCAGACGATCGGCACGAAGAAGGCAAGCGGGATCAGGCAGACGACGACGGCCGCCTCTCCGGATACGAAAGAACGGTCGTCGAAGAAGTCGCCGCCGAAAGCCCAGGCATGCACGAAGACATCCTGCCCGCCGAATTCGATGGTGCTGCGCGGGCGCGGGCGATCGAAGAAGGGTTTGAAGATGCCGTTGACCAGCAAAGCCGGACCCAGAAGGAAGAGGCTGGCGAAATACAGCGTGAAGCGCGGCGGAAAGAGCGACGGGCGCGAAGGATAGATGAGCTTCAGCACCAGCCCGAAAACCAGCACGATGGTAAGCGTCAGCGGGAAATACTGGCCGAAGGCGCGGAAGGTGTTGAGCGCGGTCACCTGATTGGCGGGAAAGCCCTGGCCCTCGACATAGAAGGCCCGGCTGATCGCGATGTCGATCTGCGGAAAGGTGACGAAGATCGCGGATAACGTGAGCGTGACGAGCAGGGCGAGAAGAAGCGGCTTTTCCTGGGCCGTGCCGCGCGGTGCGCGCACGTCCTGTGTGACGTAGACCATGACCATCCCCCGATGTCTTTTACCCACGCGATAGATGGCTCGGCTCGATGAAAGCCGTGTGACGGATCGATTGTAGTTTTATGGCAGTGGGCGCGTGGCCGAAGGGAATGGTGGATTGGCTTGCGGACTGACGACTTCAGTCCTGCCGAAGCGCTGTCCCGATGAACAGCCAGAGGAAGGCAACCAGCGGCACCGCGACCCAGAGTGCGGCAAGCGCGATCTCGGATGGGGCAAGTCCGGCCCGCAATGCCGCCTGCAGGATGAGGATCGAGCCCGGCGTGATCATGACGACGGCGGTCACCACACCGGCGGTGTAGCGCCGCAGCGCGATGGTCGCGACGAGATGCGGGAAGACGGCATTGGCCAGCATCACCGCGGCAGAACCGGCAAGCAGCCGATCGGCCAGGAACACGCCCGCAATCTTGAGGGCGGGGAGGACGGCGCCGGCAAGCGTGACGGCGGCAAGCGCGATGCGGAAACGCCTGACGGGAATGCGGACCGGACGCCGGGTCGGCAGGGATGCCAAGCGGTCGATGAACGCATATTCCTCGCCATTGTGGAGGGCGAGCAGGACGACAAATAGCCAGAACCAGAAGATGTCCATGCAAGCGTTCCGGGGGCGGGGCGGGAGTGCATGGAATCTTAGCACCGCCGCGCAGGCTCGCGGAAGCTTGCTGCGATAAGGGGCTTTCTCCGCGCTTCAAGCTTTCCTTGAAGTGCCGGAATCACTGTCTGAAGTTTCGCCGCCAAGGGATTCAGCTGACTCGACAATCCGGCATGGGCCCACGGATCGATGGACGGTGGCTGATCGAAAAAAGCAGCGCCGGCCGCAGCCTTGAGGGCGGGATCGTTCCGGCCGGCGCTGATGAAACGCTAACCGCGAAAGATGAACAAATGACTGATCTCGGCCATGACGGCGGAGTGACCTCTGCGCGTCTGATCGGCGCTGTCGCGGGATCCGCGATCTCGCTGGTCTACCTGCTGCCCAAACACCGCCGTGAGGCGGCTGTGCGTTTTCTCACCGGTGTCGCCTGCGGGCTGATCTTTGGCGGGCCGACGGGTGTCTGGGGTGCCAGACAGCTGGGCCTGGAGGGGCGCCTGTCGCCGGCGGAGATCATGCTGGCGGGGGCGACGCTCGCCTCCTTCACCGCCTGGTGGGGCCTGGGCGTGCTGGTGAGGCTGACGGGGCGTGCGGCCGACAGGGTGGGTGGCTCTCCACCCTCTCCTTGAGGGGGAGGGTCGGAGCGAAGTGCCGGGGTGGGGGTGATGGGTGCGGCGCCTTTCTCTAAGTTCAGCATTCCACTCGCAGCCAGGATCACCCCCACCCGCCGCTTTGCGGCGACCTCCCCCCTCAAGGGGGAGGTGGGAGGCTGCCGAGACTTTATCAATATCACGAGGAGACGAGCCATGCAGGCTTTGGAAACGGCCGGCGCGCCGCGGTTTTGTTATGCCGGGCTGACGCTGAAGGGCGTGGCCGGTGACGGGCGGTTTTCAGGCTATGCCAGCCTGTTCGGAGAGGTGGATCTCGGGCGCGATGCGATCGAGCCGGGTGCCTTTGCCGCGTCACTGGAGAAGCGGGGAGCCGGCGGCGTGCGCATGCTCTACCAGCACGATCCGGTCGAGGTGATCGGTCGTTGGACTGATATCCGCGAGGACGAGCGGGGGCTCTATGTCGAGGGCAAGCTCGCGACCGATGTGGCCCGCGCCCGCGAGGTACATGCGCTGATGAAGGCAGGGGCGCTGGATGGCCTCTCGATCGGGTTTCGGGCGGTGAAATCCCGCAGCGACCGCAAGAGCGGCGTGCGGCGCATCCTGGAGGCCGATCTCTGGGAGATCTCGGTGGTGACCTTTCCCATGCTGCCGACGGCCAGGGTCTCCAATGTCAAGCACAGGCGGTTCTACCGCGACAGGGAAACCGAGCTCGTCCGGCTGATGCGCCGGGCGGCCCGGTCGATGGCGACAAATCACTTCACGAAAGGATGAGCGACATGGAAGAGGTTGTGACGGCAGGTGAGAGCGTGACGAATGAGGCGGGACGTGTGGCGTCTGCCGCAGGCGGGCGCAGCGGCAAGAGGGCAGGCGGCGGTGCTGCGGCCAAGTCAGCACCCGAGGTGAAGGCGGCACCCGACACGGTGACGGCGGCCTTTGCCGAATTCATGACTGCCTTCGAGGCCTTCAAGGAGGCCAATGACGAGCGGCTGGGCGAGATCGAGGAGAAGCTGTCGAGTGATGTCGTGACCCGCGACAAGGTCGAGCGGATCAACAAGGCGATCGACGAGCAGAGCCGGTTGCTCGATGAACTGGTGCTGAAAAAGCGCCGGCCCGCTTTGGAACGGCCCGGCCGCGACGAGGTGGGGCTTGCCGAGCACAAGGCGGCCTTCGAGGCCTATGTGCGCCGCGGCGACGACCAAGCATTGCGCGATCTCGACCAGAAGGCGCTGTCGGCCGGCGTCTCCGGCGACGGCGGTTATCTCGTGCCGCCGCAGGTGGACGAGGAGATCGGCCGAAGGCTCCGCATGATCTCGCCAATCCGGTCGCTCGCGACCGTGCGGCAGGTCTCTGGCGCTGTGCTGAAGAAGCCCTTTGCCGCATCGGGTTTCGCGAGCGGATGGGTGGCGGAGACGGCGGCACGCCCCCAGACCGGCACGCCGGAACTGTCCGAACTCTCCTTCCCGACCATGGAGCTATATGCCATGCCGGCGGCAACGCAGGCGCTGCTCGACGATGCCGCCGTCGACATCGAGGCCTGGATTGCCGCCGAAGTCGACATCGCCTTTGCCGAACAGGAGGGCGAGGCCTTCGTGTCGGGTGACGGCGTACTGAAGCCGAAGGGCTTTCTCTCCTACGATCAAGTGGCCGACAGTTCCTGGGAATGGGGCAAGATCGGCACGATTGCGACCGGCGCGGCGGGGGCTTTCGCGGCAAGCGGCGCCTCCGACGTTTTGATCAACGTGGTCTACGCGCTGAAGGCCGGACACCGGCAGAACGGCACGTTCGTCATGAGCCGTCGCACGCAAGGCGCGGTGCGCAAGCTGAAGGATGCCGACGGAAACTATCTCTGGGCGCCGCCGGCGCGCGCCGGTGATCCAGCCTCGCTGATGGGATTTGCGGTCGCCGAATCCGAGGACATGCCGGAGATCGCCGCCAATGCGACGGCGATCGCCTATGGTGATTTTCGCGCGGGTTATCTGGTGGTTGACCGGGTGGGCGTGCGGGTGTTGCGCGATCCCTATTCGGCAAAGCCTTACGTGCTGTTCTACACGACGAAGCGCGTCGGCGGCGGAGTTCAGGATTTCGAGGCGATCAAGCTGGTGAAGTTCGGGGTGTGAGGGCCTTGCCCTCGCGTTGAAGGGGCGGAGCCCTGCTCCGGGGCGGGGCCGGTTCGGCCAAGCGTTGAACACCCCGTCTCGGTTTCGCTCACCCCCGTCCACCTGCCGGCACCTTTTCCGCTGGCGTTGAGAAGCCGACAATGGGATGCCCGGGCCTCCCTTGTCCCCGCCTGCGGGGACAAGGGCCGGTGAAGGCAAGGGCAGCGAGACCACCGGCCTCTTGGAAATGGGCATCTCTAGCCGATGAGCCAGCTGACCGAGCCGAAGACCAAAATGAAGGCGAGGATGGCGCCGAGGATGCGGGCCATGCCGACATTCGAGCCGGAATTGCCGACGATCTGGTCGAACCAGTCGCCATGGCGGTCAAGTTGATCGCCGTGATGATCCGATGTGTCCTTGCTCTGCATTGAAATCTCCTTGCGTCCACCTGTCCAACCCAACGCGGCAAAGGCCAATGGGTTGCGGGCAATTCAAACTTTGCGCGCAGCGGCGGTTGCGACCGTTCGCAGGCTGATCGCCAGTTCTCGTTATCTCCAGGAAAGATCCCATGACCATCATCGAACTCACTCCACCCGCCGTGGAGCCGCTGACGCTTGTCGAGGTGCGGGCGCATCTGCGGCTCGATACCGAGGAGGAGGATGCGCTGCTGTCGGCGCTCGCCATCGTGGCGCGTGAGCATCTGGAACGGGAAACTGGGCTGGTGCTGGCGGCGCGCAACTTCCGGCTTTTCCGCGACGACTGGCCGGCAGATGGGATCATGACGATTGCGCGCGGACCCGTGCGGGCGGTGACGGCGGTGACGGTTTATGATGGTGACGGCGAGCCGCAGATGGTCGGTCTCGACGGCCATCTGCTCGATGGGCAGGCGCGGCCGGCAAGGCTCTGGCTAAGCGCGGTGCCGGAGCCGGGGCAGGTGATGAACGGGGTCGAAGTCGACTTTTCCGCCGGTTTCGGCGAAAGCGGAGCGGATGTGCCGCCGACGCTGAAGCGGGCGATGCTTTTGCATGTTGCGGCCATGTTTGCTGCCCGAGGCGTGGTGGCGCCGGACGCCCAGCCGGTGGTGGTGCCGCCCGGCTATGACCGGCTGATCGGACCCTTCTGCCGAAGGGGGCTTTGACCATGGCGCTTCTCGATATCGATGCCGGAAGGCTGACCGCGCGGCTGGTCTTGGAGCGACCGGAGGCTGTCGAGGACGGCCAGGGCGGGGCGGAGACGGGCTTCGTCGAACTCGCTCGCGTCTGGGCGCTGATCGAGCCGCGCAGTTTTGCCGAGGAAGAGAAGGGGCCGGGGCTGGTTTCGACCGTGACGCATCATGTGACGGTCAGGACGCGCGGGGATCTGGCGGTCGGGCAGCGGTTTCGCAAGGGTGCGCGGGTATTCGACATCCTGGCTTTGCGCGATCCCGACGAGACGGGGCGGTTCCAGGTGGCGCTGTGCCGTGAGGTGACGGGATGACCGGCGGCGCGCGAAACCAAACACCGCTGGAGGAAAGTGGCAGGCGACTGGGCGAGATGCTGCGCCAGGCGCTGGCATATCGGCGGGCGCGGCGGATGGATGGGTTGTCGACTGATGCCGCCGCCGGGGAGCTCGCCGCAAGACAAGGTGCCGGTTCGAATTCGAGCGATGAACAGGGAGCTCCGACATGACGAATGTGGTCAATGCCTTGCTGGCAGCTGTTCAACAGGCGGTGAGGGCGGATGCGGCGCTGATGGCGGTGCTCGGGCCGCAGGGGATCTCCGACCGGACGATCCGGCCGCAGCGCTTCCCGGCATTGGCGCTCGGGTCGGTCGAGGCGCGGGATTTCTCGACGGGCGAGGCGGACGGTGCGGAGATACTGTTGACGCTGGAGGCTTGGAGTGCCGTGTCGCAGCGTGAGGCCCAAGGGCTGGTGGCGGAGTTCAGGCGGGTGGCAGACGGGTTGCCGGAGATGCTCGACGGGTTTCGGCTGGTGAATTTCCGGCATCGCCGGACGCTCAGCCGGCGGGAGGTGAGGGCCGGGTTGTTTGTGGCCGAGGCGGGTTTTCGGGCGGTGGTGGAGTGAGGTGAGGTCATCGCTAGGTGCGACCTCATCCTGAGGTGCCCGCGCCACGCGCGGGCCTCGAAGGATCCCTACGCTCTTCCTGTGTGGCCTCGATCCTTCGAGGCCGGGCTTTGCCCGGCACCTCAGGATGAGGGGCGGATGGTGGTCGAGACGGTGTTCCGGCTTCCCCGCTTTGCAATCACCGCCAGCGCCAGGATGGCTACGAAACCTGTCGTGGCGAAAGCCGTGGCCAGCAGCAGGCCGGCGTCGATGCCGGCGCGGTCGATGACGGCGGTCATCAGCACGGGAGCGGTGGCATTGGCGAGGTTTTGCGGCAGTGACAGGCGCGCCGACTGGCGGGCAAAGCGGCTGGCGGAGAAGAAGGAGAGCGGCAGGGTGGCGCGCGCGAGTGTGGTGACGCCGGAGCCGAAGCCGTAGAGGGCGGTGAAGAGGAAGAGGCTCGACGGCGTGCCGGAGGAGAAGATCAGGAGCAGGCTGGAGCCTGTGAGCATTGCCATGCCGGCAAGGCCGGTGGTGACAGGCGAGGAGCGCTTGCCGAGCACGAGATCGAAGGCGCGGGCGGCGATGCCGAAGACGGCGCGCAGGGATCCGAGCTGCAGCGCGAGTGCCGGCGTGGCGCCCGAGAGTTCGAGGATATGCAGGAGCTGTGGTGAGAGGCCGAAGGTCATGAGGCTGGCCAGCGAGGTGGAGAGCGCGATCAGCAGGAAGGCCAGCGTTGCCATGCGGCGGCTCATCGCGAGCGGCTCGATCTGATCGGCGGCGCGGTCTTCGTCCGAGCGGGTGATCGCGATGCGGCCGAGCGCCAGATGGATGGGCAGGGCAAGCAGGAGCTGCGCGGCGGCGGCCGCAAGAAGCGCGCCGCGCCAGCCGAAGGCCTCGCCGGCCAGTGTCAGGAGCGGCCAGCAGACGGCCGAGGACAGGCCGGTGAAGATCATCAGGATGCCGATGGCGCGGCGGGCCTCGCGGCCCTCGCGTTCGACGACGGCGGCAAAGGCCGGCACCGTCAGCGCGAACGAGCCGCCGGCACCGAGGATCAGCCAGGCGATCGCATAGGTGAGAAGGCCGGTGGAGACCGAAAGCATCGCAAGGCCTGAGGCCATCAGCACGGAGCCCAGGGCGAGCACCTTGGCGGCGCCGCGGCGGGCGATCATCCGCCCGGTCCAGGGGCCGAGAAAGGCCATGGTCAGCATCATCACGGTGAGGCCGGCAAAGGCCATTTCATTGGCAAGCCCGAGATCGGCTGCCATGGCCCGACCGAACACCGCCGGCATTTCGTAGGTCGTGCCCCAGCCGAGGATCTGCGAAACCGCAAGCGCGGCGACGAGGATGGTGCGGGGCATGTTCATCGGGGACTCGGGAGGGGATTCAGAGAGGCGGGATTTTTCTTCTAGGCCGGTTGTGCGGCGGGCGATAGGGCGAAATCTTGGGCTGTGCGCTGTTGGGCGTGCCCGGTACGAGGCCCTCATGCTGAGGTGCCCGAGCCGGGCGAGGGCCTCGAAGCATCCGTTTCATAGGAGGCCTCGACCCTTCGAGGCCCGGCAGAGTCGGGCACCTCAGGGTGAGGGGATGCATTGGGTGCGCTGCCTCCACCGTACCCTTAAGGGGGAGGGTCGGACCGGACGTCCGCGGTGGGATGAGGGGCCGCTTCCCGGCTTTGCCCTGTCTCGCCGTGGTCACCCCCACCCGCCGCTTTGCCGCGACCTCCCCCCTCAAGGGGGAGGTGGAGAGCAGCGCCGCCGGCTTCCGCAACATCACACACATCACCAAAGGAGAGACGCCATGGGCGCGCAGAAGGGCAAGGATCTGTTGCTGAAGATCGAGGATGGGGCGGGGTTTGTGACGGTGGCGGGCTTGAGGGCCAGGCGGCTGGCGTTCAATGCGCAGTCGGTCGATGTGACCGATAGTGAAAGCGCCGGGCGCTGGCGGGAGCTGCTGGAAGGCGCGGGGGTGCGGCGCGCGGGGCTGACCGGTTCGGGGCTGTTCAAGGATGCGGCTTCGGACGCACTTGTGAGAGCCGCCTTCTTTGCCGGCTCGGTCCTGAACTACCAGGTCGTGATCCCTGACTTCGGCACGGTGACGGCGCCGTTTCAGGTTACGGCGCTGGACTATGCCGGCAATCACGATGGCGAGGTGACCTTCGAGATCGCGCTGGAATCGGCTGGGGCCGTTTCCTTTGCGGCGCTGTGAGGCGGCCATGCGGGGCTATGAACGGAATATGCGCGAGCCGGTGACGGTGAACCGCGCCAACCGCCATCGCGGCGAGGTGGAGGCGGTGATCGATGGCGAGCGACGGATTCTGTGTCTGACGCTGGGCGCGCTCGCCGAACTGGAGACGGCGTTTGGCGCAGAGAGCCTGGCCGATCTTGCAACACGCTTTTCGAGCGGACGGCTGAAGAGTGCGGATCTCACGCGCATTCTCGCCTGCGGGCTTCGCGGTGGGGGCAACCGGCTGTCGGACGGCGATGTGGCCGAGATGGCGGTGGACGGCGGGGTGGCAGGGGCCGCGCGCGTGGTCGGCGAGCTGCTGGCAGTGACGTTTGGGGCCGGGTATTATGATGGTGAAGCGGATACTCAGAGAGTTGTTGAGGGCGGCACCTCCCCTTGAAGGCCGCAGGCGGGACGAGGGCGAGGCCGTTTCCTTGGGAAACGGCGATGACGCTGGGGCTTTCCCGTCTGCGGCTTTTGCCTGAGGTGTTTTGGGGATTGAGCCTGCCGGAGCTCGCGGCGATCGCCGGGGCGTTCGGAGAGCCGGCGGGCTTGTCTCGCGGCGAGGTCGAGGCCTTGATGCGGCGGTTCCCTGACTGAGCGTTGAGGCTTCCACCAGTGGAAGTGCACAGTCTGCGAAAGGAAAAACGCATGACCGATGACGACATGCTGTCGCTCTCCGTCGATCTCGACGGCGCGCAGGCACTCGCGGTGCTCGACGATCTCGAAAGCCGCTCGGCGAGTTTTGGCCGGGCGCTGACTTCGGCGTTGAAGGGGGCGACATCAGGGGGCAAGGGGCTGGAGGAGGTGCTGCGCAGTGTCGGATCGCGGCTGACCGACATTGCCTTGTCGGCGGGGCTGAAGCCGCTCGAAGGGCTGCTCGGCGATGCGGCGGAGAGCCTGATCGGCAGCCTGAGCGCAGGGTTCGACAAGGTGTCCGGTACCGGCGTGACCGCCTATGCGAAGGGTGGTGTGCCGGGCCGGCTGGTGCCCTTTGCCGATGGCGGGGTGGTGGCGGCGCCGACCTACTTTCCGATGTCAGGCGGGACGGGCCTGATGGGCGAGGCGGGGGCGGAGGCGATCCTGCCCTTGAAGCGGGGCGCCGACGGCGCGCTCGGTGTGGCAGCGGACGGGGCCGGCGCTGCGACCGTCATTCATTTCCAGGTGACGGCGACAGATGCTGCGAGTTTTGCCAGAAGCGAAGGGCAGATCACGGCGATGCTGGCACGCTCGGTCGGGCGCGGGCGGCGGGGGCTTTGAGGCGGTAGAAGCCCCACATCCCCGGTGCAACACGTTGCACCTGAGCCCTTCGGGCAACCGGTCGGCGCGAGCGACCCGCGAGACAAACGGCGGCGCGCTCCTGCTGCGAGCCCGCCTGATCGGCGCTCGAAGAACCTCATCCTCATCAATCCATAGAACGGAGGCGGGTATGGCCTTTCATGAACAGCGTTTTCCGCTGAGGCTGTCGCTGACGACGAGCGGCGGGCCTGGGCGGCAGACGGATATCGTTTCGCTCTCCAACGGGCGCGAGGCGCGCAATCGGCGCTGGCGGTTTTCCAGACGCCGGTATGATGTCGGGACTGCGGTGCGCTCGGTGGCGGATCTCTATGCGGTGCTGGAGTTTTTCGAGGCCCGCGGCGGCCAGCTGCACGCCTTTCGCTTTCGCGATCCGGTGGATTCTTCATCAGCGCGGCCGGGCGAGGCGGTGACGCCGCTCGACCAATGGATCGGGACGGGGGACGGCGAGACCTCGGCGTTTCAGCTGCTGAAGGCCTATGGTGATGGCGCGGCGGTGGAGCGGCGGCCGGTGGTGAAGCCGGTGGCGGGATCGGTGCGGGTTGCGATTGATGGCGACGAGGTGACCGAGGGGTTCACCTGCGATGCGACGACCGGGATCGTGACGTTTACTGCCGGGCATGTGCCGGGCGAGGGTACCGAGATACGCGCGGGCTTCGACTATGACGTGGCGGTGCGGTTCGATACCGACCGGATCGAGATCGATCTCGAAGCCTTTAGCGCCGGGCGCATTCCTTCCATTCCGCTGATCGAGGTGATCCCATGAAACGCCTCCCGCAAGCGTTGGCCGACCATCTGGCGACGGGTGAAACGACGCTGTGTCGCGCCTGGCGGGTGACCTGCCGCGATGGCTTCAGGCTGGGATTCACCGAGCATGACCAGCAGCTGACATTCGACGGCACGGCGTTTGAACGGGGCACTGGCTTTGCGGCGACCGAGGCGAGTGTGGCAAGCGGGCTTTCGGCACCGGGCGCGGAAGTGCGCGGCGGCTTTTCGAGTGAGGCGATCGCCGAGGCGGATCTGGCGGCCGGACGTTATGACGGCGCGCGGGTTGAGCTTTTTCTTGTCAACTGGCAGGCAGCGGACGAGCAGCACGCGCTGATCTCGGTGCAGGAAATCGGCGAGGTGAGCCGTGGGGGGCCGGGCTTTTCGGCGGAACTCAGAAGTTTCGCTCACCGCCTGCAGCAGCCCGAGGGCCGGATCTACAACCGGCGCTGCGATGCCGATCTCGGAGATGAGAGGTGCCGGGTGAGTATGGCGGTGGCGAACCGCAGGGTTTCGGCTGCCGTCGCCGGGGTGTTGTCGGCCGACCGGCTGACGCTGTCGGGGCTGCCCGATCTGGTCGAGGGGCATTTCCGACTGGGGCATCTTCGTTTTGACGATGGCCTGTTGGCCGGCCGGCGGGTGGCGATCGAGGAGAGCGGTACGGCGGTGGGTGGCCTGGTGACATTGCGGCTCTGGCTGCCGCTGGAGGCGCGGCCGGCTGCGGGCGATGCCGTGACGCTGACAGTCGGCTGCGACAAGAGCTTTGCCACCTGTCGAGAGAAGTTCGGCAATCAGCTGAATTTCCGAGGTTTTCCGCACATGCCCGGCAGTGATTTTGCCTATTCCTATGTCAGCGGCGACAGCACCCATGATGGCGGGGTGCTGTATCGGTGACGGCTGCAAGACCCTCCCTCTGGCGGGAGCTCGGACCACTGGTTGAGGGGCGCGCGTAAGTGCGCCTCATCCGCCTGCCGGCCGAGACGGCCGCCGCTCGTGCCACCCTCTCCCCGTCTGCTGGGAGAGGGCAGGTCGAGGGCACAGCCAAAGGCCGCTGCAGGCGACAGCCTGCAAGAAACGATCAACGGAAAGCCTAGCCCCTCGAGGCCTCGCAGAGTGCGGGCGACTTTAGGTGAAGGTATCCGAAATGCCCCATACCCCCCAGCATGAAAGGACATGCCCCATGAAGATCATTTGCCCCGACGGAAACGGCTATTCCTACTATATCCAGGCGGCCGACGAGAGCCGGTATTCGAGGGTGAACGGTGTCGAGACATTTCTGGTCAAGTCCGGCGACTACTGGAACGGACCGGAGGGAAGCGATGCGCTGAACCATCGCGAGCGTTGCGAGGCGCGGGTGACGACGGAGGACGCTGTCGGCTCCACATGGCGCTACGCCTTCCACCTGAAGATCCCGGAGGATTATCCCGAGTTCAGTCCGAAGCAGACCCTCGGCCAATGGCACAGTGGCGCGTATGACAGCGTCTTCAACCGCTATGAGGAGGGTGTTTTTACCATCTGCCTGAACAACAAGGAGACCGGCGTGTTCGACGAGACGCCTGTGACCGTGATCAAGGGCGTGTGGAATACCTTCAGCTATAGCTTTACCTGGCATGCGACAGCGGGTGCGGTAACCGCTTCCGTCAATGGGCGGACGGTGCTGAGACGCAGTGGCTTTGCGCTTCTGCCGGCGGCCGCGAGTTCGGTCTATTTCAAGTATGGCATCTATCGCAACATGCAGGCGGGTCTGGTCGGGCCGGATCAGCAGGTGAGTTATCGACGGGTGAGCCGGGCGGCTGGGTGAGAGCCGGGGACTTGCGAACACCCTCCCCTTGATGGGGAGGGTCGGACCGGAGGTCCGGGGTGGGTGAGCATTGAGGCGGGTTTGGCGCGTTTCACCCCCACCCGCGCGTTCCGCGCGACCTCCCCCCTCAAGGGGGAGGTGGTGGCTGCAGGCAGTCCGCCCTCATACTGAGGTGCCCCTGCGCGAGCAGGGGCCTCGAAGGATCCGGTTCCTGGTCTCGACCCTTCGAGGCCCTCGCAAAGCGAGGGCACCTCAGGGTGAGGGGAAATGTTGGCGAGTGTCGGGGCAATGCCGCGCTTCGCCTCAATCTCCCGGGTCTGCGTCGATCGGAAGATCCGGCGGGCGCATACGTCCGTGACGGATCGTGACAAGAACGATGCGGTCCGGTTCGATCGTGTAGTCGAGCAGATAATCGCCGGTGACGAAAGTTCGGCTGCCAGGAATGCGCAGGCTGCGAGCAACGGGGCCCGCTTCAGGATGGGTACCGAGCAGAAGCCTTGCCTCGGCGATGCGTGCGGCGAAGTTTCTGGCCGCCGAAGGGCTACACTGTTGCAGGTATTGCATCTCCGTTCGAAGCCAGCGCGCTGCCGATTTCGAAAGGATGACGCGCGTCAGGCCACCTTGTTGGAAGCAATGCGTTTCAGGTCTTCGAGGACATCATCCAGATCTTCGGTTTCGCCGGCGGCGACCTCGGCAAGGCCCTGCTTGTAAGCGAGGATCTCGGCGCCTTCCTGCTGGAGATAGGTCCTGAGCGCGCGCACGATCACCCAGCTGCGTGAGCGCTCTGTCGCCTGCGCGATCGTTTCGATATCGGAGAGCACGTCCGCGGGGATGCGGAGCGTAATGGGATCGGACAGAGTAGGCTTGGTCATAGGAGCCTCCATGGCGATAGTAATACATTGTAATACGACGCCACGGAGAGGTGAAGCGCTATCAGGAGGGAGTTGAACTTTGCTTCTCCTGCACGATCGCCAGTTTCCGCAGATGCTTCTCAATCTCGATCAGAATTGCAAGGAACCCGCAGATGATGGCTGCCAGGACTGTACCCCCGATCAGGCCAAGCACCGCCATGGGGACATTTTCGCCGCGACCCATCGGCGATACAAAGCCGGCCACGGTACAGCCGATGATGATGATGAAGGCCAGCAGGTTGTTGATGGTATCGAGTGCGCCAATCAAAGTTCTGTTCATGTCTTTCCCCTCTTGATTGCGTAAATTCAATCAGGGGTAGGCGTGATTGTCTACTGCTCTCTTGTTTTGGTCCTGGCCAAAATTGGGCAGCTTGTCGCCTCAGTGCGTACTGGCCCCTGATCTAATCCCAACACACCGGAGCCCTGCCATGTCCATCAACGCAGACGTCCTGGCAATCGCCCGGGCATGGATCGGCACGCCCTATCGGCATCAGGGGGCGGTGAAGGGGCTGGGGTGCGATTGTCTGGGGCTTATTCGCGGCATCTGTCGGGAGCTCTATGGGGCGGAGCCGGAAGCGGTGCCGGCCTATGCGGCTGACTGGGCGGAGCGGACGGGGGAGGAGCGGTTGCTGCAGGCGGCCGGTCGGCATTTCCTGGTCGTGCCATCGTTTGCGGAGAGCCGGCCGGGGGATCTGGTGCTGTTCCGGTTTCGGCCGCATCTGGCGGCGAAACATGCGGGGATATTGACCTGGTTGCCGCGGGAGGATGGCCAGGCGGGGAAGGCGGGTGACCTCGGGCCTGGCCCCGTGCCTGACCTCGTGCAGGTGCAGTCGGGGCCTGACTTCGATCACCCCATCCCCGACGCCTTCATCCATGCCTATGAGCAATCGACGGTCACGCTATCGGCACTCGTGCCGGGCTGGCGGCGGAAGATTGCCGGTGTCTATCGATTTCCGGAAAGGATCTGACGATGGCGACCATTGTTCTGCAGGCGGCGGGGGCAGCCCTTGGGTCGGTATTCGGGCCGGTTGGCGCGATCCTTGGGCGGGCGGCGGGGGCTCTCGCCGGCAGTGTGATCGACCGCAGCCTCCTCGGCGGCACGCGTGAGGTGAACGGGGCGCGGCTGTCTTCGGCACGGCTGGCTGGTGCGAGCGAAGGCACGGCGATCCCGAGGCTTTACGGGACGGCGAGGCTCGGCGGCACGCTGATCTGGGCGACGCGTTTTGAGGAGGAGACGGTGACCGAGCGGGCGGGCGGCAAGTCCTCCGGCGGCATGCGCACGACGACCTATCGCTACTATGCCAATCTGGCGCTCGGGATCTGCGAAGGGCCGATTGCGGGCGTGCGCCGGGTCTGGGTCACGGGCGGGAGCTCGACACCACCGAGATCGAAATGCGGGTCTATCGCGGAACGGAAAGCCAGCCGGTCGATCCGTTGATCGCGGCGAAGCAGGGCAATGGCCAGGCGCCAGCCTATCGCGGGCTGGCTTACGTCGTTTTCGAGCGGCTGCCGCTCGATGATTTCGGCAATCGCATTCCGCTCTTGCAGTTCGAGGTGATCCGGCCCGTGGGGGCGCTGGAGGAGAAGATCCGGGCGGTGACGATCATTCCCGGTGCAACCGAGCATGGCTATGCGACCACGCGCGTTTCGGATGCGCCGCGCGAGGGCGAAAAGCGCTGGCTGAACCGCAATACGCTTGTTGCTTCGACGGACTGGCAGGCCTCGCTGGACGAATTGCAGGCGCTTTGCCCCAATCTGGAGAGCGTGGCGCTTGTTGTCGCCTGGTTCGGCACGGATCTGCGGGCGGGAAGCTGCCGGGTGTTGCCGGGTGTCGAGGTGAGTTACCGCCGCGAGGAGAGCCGGGCGTGGAGCGTGGCAGGCTTGTCGCGCGGGGAGGCCTACGTGGTGTCGCGCCACGCCGGTGGGCCGGCCTATGGAGGATCGCCTGATGATCAAAGCGTGGTCGAGGTCATCCGGGACCTGAAGGCACGCGGCTTGAAGGTGACGCTCTATCCCTTTGTTCTGATGGATATTCCTGCAGGCAATGGGCTGGCCGATCCCTATGGTGGGACGGAGCAGGCGGCCTATCCATGGCGAGGGCGGATCACGGCCTATCCGGCGAGTGCCGACAAGTCGGCGGCGGCGCGGGTGCAGGTTTCGACATTCGTGACACGCAGTGAGGGCTACCGGCGGTTCGTGCGGCACTATGCAACGCTTGCGGCCTCAGCCGGCGGGGTGGATGGGTTTCTGCTGGGTTCGGAACTGAAGGGGCTGACGACGCTGCGCGATGAGGCAAATGCCTTTCCGTTTGTCGAGGCGTTGGTGTCGCTGGCCGGCGAGGTGCGCGGCATTCTGGGTGGGGCGACAGCGATTTCCTATGGGGCGGACTGGAGCGAATATTTCGGTCATCAGCCGGCGGACGGGTCGGGCGACGTCTTCTTCCATCTCGATCCGCTCTGGGCAAGCCCGCATGTATCCGCTGTCGGCATCGACAACTACATGCCCCTGGGCGACTGGCGCGATGATGATCTGGAAAAGGAAAGTCCGGACGGATTTGCCGGGGCCGATGACGCCAAGGGGTTCTTCCGCATGCTGACGGCGGGCGAGGGCTACGACTGGTTCTATGCCAGCGAGGCGGACCGGCAGGCGCGGGTGAGGACGCCGATTACCGATGGATCCTATGGCAAGCCCTGGGTTTTCAGGTTCAAGGATCTCGAGGGCTGGTGGGGTAACCAGCATTACAACCGGATCGCCGGTGTGGAAGAGGTGAGCCCGACAGCGTGGACGCCTCGCATGAAACCCTTCTGGTTTACCGAACTCGGTTGCGGCGCGGTGGACAAGGGAGCGAACCAGCCAAATGTCTTTGTCGATGCCAAATCGGTGGAGAGCGGCAGGCCGTATTTCTCCGCAGGTCAGCGCAGCGACAGCCAGCAGCGACGGTTTCTCGAGGCGCATTTGGAGCATTGGCAGGCAGCGAACCTGCCGGAGGGCATGGTCGATCCTGATGGCATCTATGTCTGGACCTGGGATGCGCGACCCTATCCGGCCTTTCCGCAGAATGCGGGGCTCTGGGCCGACGGCCTGAACTGGCGCACGGGGCACTGGCTGAACGGGCGACTGGGTACCGCGACGCTGGCCGATACGATTGCCTCGATCCTCCGGGACCATGGCTTTAATGATTTCGACGTGTCGGAGGTGGCGGGGGACCTGGGCGGCTATGTGAAGGGGGATCTTACCTCGGCGCGCGACTTAATCGAGCCGCTGATCGAACTGTTTCAGATCGACGTGATCGAGGATGGCGGGCGATTGAAGTTCCGCACCCGGTCGACGGCGAGCCTGGCCGCGCGCGAGGTCACCGTGCTAGCCGATCTCGCAGAGCAGCCGCTGTGGAGCGAGACGCGCGGTCATGACAGCGACTTTGCCTCGGAAACCCTGGTGACCTTCTATGATCCGACGGCTGATTACGCCGAGGCGAGTGTGCGCTCGCGCAAGGTGGAGGCGGCGACCGAGCGGCAGCTTGCCCGCGACCTGCCGGCTGCAATGCCCGAGGAGACAGCGCTTGCCGCCGCCGAGGGCTGGCTGCGCGACAACCGGCTGGCGCGGCGGACGCTGCAGCTGGCGCTGGGGCCGGAAGAGATCGCGGTCGAGCCGGGGGATGTGTTGCGGTTTCCCGAAGGGCCGGAAGGGCGGTTTCTCGTGCAGGCGATCGAGGACGGTCTCGAGCGGCGGCTGACGCTGCGCGCCTTTGCCGGCAAGGTATCGGCACCAGTCGCAGTCGTAGAGCCGGATCGTTTACCCGATGGCGGCGCTACCCAGGGTTTTGCGCCGGTGGTGAGTTTCCTCGATCTGCCGAGGCTGGAGGGCGCGGGCCATCTGGGCGATGCGAGCGTGGCGGCTTTCGCTCGGCCCTGGCGACGGCTTGCCGTGTCGAGTTCGCCGGAGACGGAGGGCTATCGGCTGAGGCTGACGCTGGACCGGCCAGCGACGCTGGGGCGGCTGGTGGAGACGCTGACGGCAGGGCCGGTCGGACGTTTCGATCCGGTGAATGCTGTGGTGGTTGAGCTGTTGGGCGGAGCCTTCGCATCCGCCAGCCGGGCGGCGGTGCTCTCGGGAGCAAACCGGGTGGCGGTCCGTGCGCAGAATGGCGGCTGGGAGGTGATTGGTTTTGCCGAGGCCGAGGAAGTAGCGGCAGGGCGTTGGCGTCTGGCGAGGCTGTTGCGCGGGCTGGGCGGCACGGAGGATGCGATGACGGCCGGCGCCGCGACTGGTGCCGAGGTCGTGTTACTCGACGCGGCTGTCCGGCCGCTAGGGCTGGTGAACGCCGAACGCGGGACGGCACAGAACTGGATTCTGGAGCCCTTGGGGTTGGTGACCGAACTGTCAGGGCCGTTTGTCTTCGATGGTGGGTTGCGGGCAGAGACGCCGCTTTCTCCGGTGCATGCGCGGGTGGCGCGGCAGGTCTCGGGCGATCTGTGGATCTCGTGGATCAGGCGCAGCCGCGTCGAGGCCGATGCCTGGGCGGACGGCGACGTGCCGCTCGACGAGGCGCAGGAGCGCTACCGGCTGGAGATCCTGGACGGAAGCGCCGTGGTCCGCATGGTCGAGGTGGGCGAGGCGGGCTTCAACTATCCGGTGAGCGATGAATTGGCCGATTTCGGCGCGCCGCAGACGGTGCTGGGCCTTCGCATCCGCCAGCTCGGGCGGCTTGCGGCAGGGTTGCCGCTGGAGGCGGCAATTGCGGTTCAATGAGGTTCAAACAAGAAGGAGAGAGACATGCTGGAGATGAAACCCTGGTACCAGTCGAAGACCGTCTGGGGGGCGTTGATTGCGATCGCAGCACCTTTGCTCGGTCAGGCCGGATTGCAGGTGGGCGGCACCGAGCAGGCGGAAATCGCGGACGCATTGACGGCCCTTGCCGGCACGGTCGGCGGCCTCCTGGCGCTTTACGGGCGGCTGACGGCGACGAAGGGCGTGGGTGGGTGAGGGAGGACGTGCCGACTGAACGGGTGCCCTCACTTGCGAAATCTGAAGTTCAGGCGGCTTGTGCTCGCCTAAGCCTCAGATTTTGTTGGTGAGGGGATCAGTCAGGCTGCATCACCTCTTCCGTGCTCCCCGTTGTGTCCAAGCACCAAAATCCAAAGAGACAAGAAGACGTGAAGGCCAGTGTCGCCGGACTTATATTGCCTGTCCTCAACAGCCGTCTCCACAAGATTACGAGGCATTCATTTGCCATTCAGACGCCTTGCGGTACATAATTTGCAGAAGTGGACGTCATCCAAGAAGTAGCAGCAATGGCATCTTTCATGAAATACACGGGCCTGGCGCTGGCCTTGACCGTGGCGGCTTTGCCGGCGGGCGGGAGCGATGCCGTGGCGGCCGATTGCAGGGCGGCGGCGGCGCGCGTCGTGGCCGAGGTTGGCGGACAGTTGCTTTCCGTGCGCGAATCGGGCGGTGAATGCGTCATCGTCGTGCTTGTACCGGGCAGCGGCAGCGAGCGGCCACGCAAGGTCACCATGCGCGTTGCGCAGTGACCTGGGCGCTTTAACCGTGTCGAAGGCTTGATACTTCGCCGATCAAGGGGTGAAACCGCATGCGCATTCTCGTCGTCGAAGACGATGTCAATCTGAACCGCCAGCTCGTCGAAGCCCTGCAGGAAGCTGGATACGTTGTCGACAAGGCCTTCGATGGCGAGGAAGGACATTTCCTCGGCGATACCGAACCCTATGACGCTGTCATCCTCGACATCGGCCTGCCGGAGATGGATGGCATTACCGTTCTGGAAAAATGGCGCGCCGCGAGCCGGGTGATGCCGGTGCTCATCCTCACGGCCCGCGATCGCTGGTCGGACAAGGTGGCAGGCATCGATGCCGGTGCCGACGACTATGTGACCAAGCCTTTCCATGTCGAGGAGGTGCTGGCCCGCATCCGGGCGCTGATCCGCCGTGCTGCGGGACATGCCTCGTCCGAAATCGTCTGCGGCCCGGTGCGGCTCGACACCAAGAGCTCCAAAGCGACCGTCGACGGCTTGACCCTGAAACTCACGTCGCACGAATACCGGCTTCTCTCCTATCTGATGCATCACATGGGTGAGGTGGTATCGCGCACCGAGCTGGTCGAGCATCTCTACGATCAGGATTTCGACCGCGATTCCAATACGATCGAGGTCTTTGTCGGCCGCCTGCGCAAGAAGCTCGGTGTCGACATGATCGAGACCGTCCGCGGGCTCGGCTACCGCATTCAAGCCCCTGTGAAATGAAGATCCGCTCGCTCACCGCGCGCGTCCTGCTGCTCGCGACCCTCTGGTCGGCGCTCGGTCTGGTGACGATCGCGGTGGCGATTTCCGCCCTGTATCGCCAGGGCGTCGAACGCGGCTTCAACAATCTGCTGCGAGCCCAGCTTTATAACGTCGTAAATTCCGTCTCCATCGGTGACGGCGACAGTCTCGCCGGCTCGCCGGCACTCGGCGATCTGCGCTTTTCGCAGCCGGAGACCGGCTGGTACTGGCTGGTCGAGCCGCTCGGCAACTATGCCACAGCACCGCTCGCCTCCGCCTCGCTGGGGGTTGCCAATCTCGCCGTGCCGGATGTGGACACCACTCCCTTCGACCAGAACTACGAGCGCTACTACGAGATGACCGACGAGGTCGGCAACCGGATCCGGATTGCCGAGACCGAGGTTGTGCTCGACGACCAGGGCCGGGCGGCGCGTTTTCGCGTCTCCGGCAATCTACAGGTGATCGAGGACGAGATCGCCTTCTTCACCAGCCGGCTTTATGGCGCGCTTGCCGTGGTCGGCATCGGCGGGCTCATCGTCAACGGTCTTGCCATTCTCTACGGCCTGAAGCCGGTTGACCGCGCCCGCCGCGGCCTGGAGCGCATCCGGCGCGGGGAGGCGGAGCGTATCGAGGGCGAGTTTCCCCGCGAGATCATGCCGCTTGCCAGCGAGATCAACGCGCTGATCGACAGCAACCGGCGTATCGTCGAGCGCGCCCGCATGCAGGTCGGCAATCTGGCGCATTCGCTGAAGACGCCGATCGCGGTGCTGCTCAACGAGGCACGCACGCTGGACAAGGCCCATGCCGAGGTGATCGCCGCCCAGGCCGAGGCCATGCAGGCGCAGGTAAGCTCCTACCTGAACCGCGCCCGCATCGCCGCCCAGCGTGACAGCGTGCTGGCCCGCACCGAGGCCCAGCCGGTGCTGGAGCGGCTGGTGCGCGTGATGCGCAAGCTGAACGGCGAAATCGCTTTCGAGCTCGATGTCGCGCCGGACCTGACCTTTGCCATGGAGCAGCAGGACGTCGAGGAGGTCGTCGGCAATCTCCTGGAAAACGCCTCCCGTTATGCCCGCACCAAGGTGGTGACCCGGGCCATGGTGACGAGCCGCGACGATGATACGACGGATGGTCGGCGCGGCTGGATCGAGGTTGTGGTCGAGGACGATGGACCGGGGCTGGCGCCCGAGCAGATCGGCGAGGCACTGAAGCGCGGCCGCAGGCTCGACGAGAGCAAACCGGGAACCGGTCTCGGCCTCTCCATCGTCAAGGAAATTTCCGGGGAATATCAAGGCGCCTTCGGGCTTTCGCGGGCGAGTATCGGCGGGCTTCGCGCACAGTTGATCCTACCGGCTGTGACGAAGGACACTGCGTGATTGATTTTCCTGTGAAATTACATAGGTGTATAAGACCGGTTTCGACAGGCTGACGACGGTCGCCTCCGAATACGGAACATGCGCCATTTGGCGACGACAATTGACGGGACTTGGATCGGTCTGATGGGTGTTAAGCGCTTCGGAATACTGGCAGCCACCGCTCTGGTGTCGCTCGCGCTTGCGAGCTGTACCACCTCGGGCGGCGGACGCACCGCGACCGCCAAGGCGAATTCCGCTGTCTATATCGCAGCGCTGCAGGGCGGCATCATCGCCCGCACCGGCGTGAAGCTGTCGCGCAGCGAGACCCAGCGGGCGCTGGAAGCCGAATACCGGGCGCTGGAAGCCGCCCCCGGTGGCCAGCCGGTGACCTGGGCCGGCGGCGAGGTGCGCGGCGAGGTCGTCGCAGCAGCACCTTATCAGGTCGGTCAGCAGAACTGCCGCCAGTTCACCCACAAGGTGACAAGCGGCGGGCGCGAACTGCAGGCCCGTGGTGCGGCCTGCCGCAACCCCAACGGCACCTGGACGCCGCTGAGCTGAGGGCAGGCACTCAGATTTGATGCTCGGTTGATAGGCAGCTCAACCGTTCCCCACTTGACTTAGGTCAAGGCTGGGCGGGTTATGACGGCCTAGAGAAGTCTTGCGGCCAAACGCCTCAACTTTCCGTCAGGGGGTGTTTGGCTGTTGGAATGCACCCGTCCTTGCCGTAATTGAGTTTCATGTTGTTCTGGATCATCTCTGCCCTGCTGACGGTCTTTGTCGCCGTCCTTTTGCTGGCTCCCCTGATGCGGGCTTCGGCCCGCGCCACGCGTTATGACGAAGGCGAGGCGGCGGTCTATCGCGACCAGCTGCGGGAGCTGGAAAGGGACAAGGCGGAAGGGCTGATCTCGGCCGAGGAGGCCGATTATGCCCGCGCCGAGATCGGAAGGCGACTGCTGGCCATCGCCGGTCGCGACAAGGCCGGCGAAGAGGCTGATGGTGCCGAGACGGAACCGGGCGCCGCGCCGGCTGCCGTGCGCCGTCGCTACACCCTCTCCCAGGCCTTCATCCTGCTCTGTCTTCCCGTCATCGGACTTGCGGGCTACCTCGAAATCGGGAGCCCGGGCACGCCCGACGCGCCGCTCGAAGCGCGCATCGAAAATCCGGGGGACGACGTCGATCTGCTCATCGCCAAGGTCGAGCGGCATCTGGCGACCAGCCCCGAGGATGGCAATGGCTGGAACGTGCTGGCGCCGGTCTATTTCCGCATCGGGCGCTATGACGATGCCGAACTTGCCTATCGCAACGCCATCCGCATTCTCGGCCCCGATGCCGGGCGCATGAACGGCCTCGGCGAGACGCTGGTGGTGCGCAATGACGGGATCGTCACCGAAGATGCCCGGATGGCCTTCGAGGCGGCGCTGAAGCTTGAGCCGAACAATCCGCGCGCCGATTTCTATCTGGCGCTGGCGCTGGAGCAATCCGGGCGCCGCGCCGAGGCGCTGGCCGCCTTCCAGGACATCGCCAAGGCCTCACCGCCAACCGCGCCCTGGATGCCGCTGGTCAATCAGCACATAGCGGCAAACAGCGCTGGCGTTCCGCTGGCAAACCCGCCGGCCAGCACGGCCGTTGCCGGCAACACGCCAGCGAATCCGGCCGCGCCTGGCAATCCCTCGGCGGAAGACATTGCCAATGCGCAGACCATGTCCGAAGCCGATCGTGGCGAGATGATCCGCGGCATGGTGGCGAGCCTCGATGCGCGGCTGAAAGACGATCCCAACAATTTTGAAGGCTGGATGCGGCTGGTCCGCTCCTATGCCATGCTGAAAGACAAGGAAAAGGCGGAAGCCGCGCTGAAGGAAGGCCTGAAGACCTTCCCGGCTGCAGGCAGCCAGGGCCAGCAGCTGATCGCGATGGCGAAGGAGCTGGGCCTTGCCGTCGAGGAGGTAAGCCAATGACCCGCAAACAGAAACGCCTGGCCGTGATTGCCGGTGGCATGGGTTTCATCCTGACCGCCGTGCTTCTCGTGATGTTCGCCTTCGGCCAGTCGATTGCCTATTTCTACGTTCCCGGCGACCTCGCCAAGGCCGACCTGCAGCCCGGCACCCGCATCCGCCTGGGCGGATTGGTGGAAGCCGGTTCCGTGGTGCGTGGCGAAGGCTCGACGGTGACGTTTACCGTGACCGATACGCTGAGCGAGCTGCCGGTGACCTATACCGGCATCCTGCCCGATCTCTTCCGCGAGGGGCAGGGCGTGGTGGCCGAAGGTCGCTTCGAGGGCATGGACAAGGTCTTCGTTGCCGATACCGTGCTTGCCAAGCATGACGAGACCTATATGCCCAAGGACGTGGCAGACCGCCTGAAGGCGCAAGGGGTGGAACTCAGCGGCAAGGAACAGATCCAATGATCATCGAGCTCGGCCATTATGCTCTGGTGCTGGCGCTTGCCACCTGTCTCGTCGTCTCGATCCTGCCGGTGATCGGCGCCCGCCGCGGTGATGCGGCGATGATGGCCGTCGCCACGACCGGGACCTATGCGCTCTTCCTGCTCGTCGCCTTCTCCTTTGCCGTGCTGACCTGGGGCTACGTCGTTTCCGACTTTTCGGTGCAGAACGTCTTCCAGAATTCCCATTCGCTGAAGCCGATGATCTACAAGATTTCCGGTGTCTGGGGCAATCATGAGGGCTCGATGCTGCTCTGGGTGCTGATCCTGACTTTGTTCAGCGCCATGGTCGCATTCTTCGGAACCAACCTCCCGGACCGGCTGAAGGCGAATGTGCTGGCCGTGCAGGCCTGGATCACCACGGCCTTCACGCTCTTCATCCTTCTGACCTCGAACCCCTTCATCCGCCTGTCTCCGATCCCGGCGGAGGGCCAGGACCTCAATCCTGTCCTGCAGGACATCGGTCTCGCGATCCACCCGCCGCTGCTCTATCTCGGTTACGTCGGCTTCTCCGTCTGCTTCTCGTTTGCGATCGCCGCCCTGATGGACGGCCGCATCGATGCCGCCTGGGCCCGCTGGGTCAGGCCCTGGACGCTGGCCGCCTGGGTCTTCCTGACGGCCGGCATCTCGATGGGCTCCTACTGGGCCTATTACGAGCTTGGCTGGGGCGGCTGGTGGTTCTGGGACCCCGTCGAAAACGCCTCCTTCATGCCCTGGTTGGCGGGAACCGCGCTTCTGCATTCGGCGCTGGTCATGGAAAAGCGCGATGCCCTGAAGATCTGGACGGTGCTGCTCGCCATCATCGCCTTTTCGCTTTCGCTGCTCGGCACCTTCCTGGTGCGTTCGGGGGTTCTTACCTCGGTGCATGCCTTTGCCACCGACCCGACGCGCGGCGTCTTCATTCTTGGCATTCTCGTCATCTTCATCGGCGGGGCCTTCACGCTCTTTGCGCTGCGCGCGCCGATGCTGAAGGCTGGCGGGCTGTTCCAGCCGATCTCGCGTGAGGGCGCACTGGTTCTCAACAACCTGATCCTGACAGTCTCCACCGCCTCCGTCCTGATCGGCACGCTCTATCCGCTGCTGCTGGAAACGCTGACGGGTGAGAAGATCTCGGTTGGCCCGCCCTTCTTCAACATCACCTTCGGGCTCCTGATGATCCCGCTTCTGCTGGCGGTGCCATTCGGTCCCTTCCTCGCCTGGAAGCGCGGCGATCTGCTTGGGGCTTTGCAGCGCCTCTACGTGGCGGCCGTACTCTCGCTCATATTCGGCCTCGGCCTCTGGTATGTCCAGAATGGCGGCCCCGTCATGGCGGTGGCCGGGCTGGCGCTCGCCTTCTTCGTCATGGGCGGGGCGATTGCCGATCTCTGGTATCGCGCCGGTTTCGGCAAACATCCGCTGTCGACGGCCTGGAGCCGCTTCAAGGGCCTGCCGCGCTCGGCCTTCGGCACGGCACTTGCCCATTTCGGCCTTGGCGTGACTGTGCTCGGCGTCGTTGCCGTCACCACCTTCGAAACCGAGACCGTGGTCGAGATGAAGCCGGGCATGACGGCGGAGGCCGGCGGTTATGTCGTCACCTTCGACGGCATTCGCGCCGCGACCGGCCCGAACTATACCGAGGACCAAGGGCATTTCACCATCCGCGAGGGTGGTGTCGAAGTGGCCGACGTCTGGTCGTCGAAGCGGCTCTATACGGCGCGCCAGATGCCGACGACGGAGGCCGGCATCGTCACCTTCGGCTTCAGCCAGCTCTATGTTTCGCTGGGGGATCCGATGGCCGATGGCGGCATTGTAGTGCGCATCTGGTGGAAGCCCTGGATCCTCTGCATCTGGTACGGCACACTTGTCATGATGGCGGGCGGGATCGTCTCACTCTCGGATCGAAGGCTGCGCGTCGGCGCGCCGAAGCGGGCCAAGGTGGCGGCGAAGCCGGCATTGGAGGCTGCGGAGTGAGTGCAACGAAGAACTGCTCCCCAAACCCTCTCCACAAGGGGACTAGGCTTTGGCGCCGCGTGTTGTCTCTTGCTTTCCGGCGACTGGGCCCCGCGGGATCTCTTACCCCTTGCGGGGGAGATGGCCGGCAGGCCAGAGGCGGACTTGGGGCCGCATTCCTCCTTTTCACACTGCTCCTCACCCCCATCCACGCCTTTGCCGTAAACCCCGACGAAGTGCTGGCCGACCCCGCGCTCGAACAGCGGGCCCGGGCATTGTCGGCAGAACTCCGCTGCATGGTCTGCCAAAACCAGTCGATCGACGATTCCAATGCCGAGCTTGCCCGCGACCTGCGCGTCGTGGTGCGCGAGCGGCTGGTGAATGGCGACACCGACGAGCAGGTGCTCGATTATGTCGTCTCCCGCTACGGGGAGTTCGTGCTGTTGAAGCCGCGGCTCAGCGTCCGCACGATCGCGCTCTGGGGCGCCCCGGCGGCGCTCGCGATCATCGGTCTGATCGTGGCCGTGGTCTATACGCGCAGGCGGGCCGTGCAACCGGTGGCAAAGCTTTCGCCGGAAGAGGAAGCGCGACTGGGGAAATTGTTGGATCGGGAATAGTCAGGGGGCTTCAAACTCGATGTCGTCTCCAGCGGCATGTCCGGCGGTCGCTTGCGGCTGTGAGATGTCCTGAATTGGGTTACTCCACCGCCTGGAAGACGATCTTGGCATAGGCGCCTTTGTTGCTTCCATTTCCCACTTCAAAACGCGCGTTGTGCCCTTCGGCGATTGCCTTGACGACCGTGAGTCCCAAGCCCGAGCCGCCCAATCCGGGGTCAGTCAGCGCTTCGCTTCGCCAGAACATATCGAAGGATGAACGTTCTACATCTGAAGGCAATCCGGGGCCGTGGTCGGTGACCGAAATGAACGACTGCCCCGCTTCATCCACCCCGGTCCGAACCTCGATCGGACCAAAATCACCGGCGTATCGCCGCGCGTTTTCCAGAAGAGCGAGAAGAGCCTGCCGAATACGTGGAGGATCGATCTTCGCGGGCGCGGGTAGCAGGTGCATTCGGCAGTCGATCGAAGTTCCTGCCGAGGCCTGAAACAAGCTGATCGTGTCGGAAACATGCAAAGCCAAATCGGTCATCGTGGTTGCGGTTATGAAGTTGGTGGTGCCCGCCAATGAGAGGGTGTTGAGTTGGTCAACGACCCTCGACATGCTCTGCGTTTGCAACAGCAGAGCGCGGACGCGCTCCTCGCTGGCCTCAAGCACGCCGTCGACCATGGCCTGAAGATTTCCCTGCAGAACGGTCAGCGGCGTACGCAGTTCATGCGCGACGGCCCGCGAGTTGAATTTCAAGCGCGTCTCCAGAGCGAGCAGTTCGCTGGCCATTCGGTTGATCGTCGCCGCAAGTGCTTCCACCTCTTTCGTGGCGCCGGGCTCTACATCGACATGAAAGTTACCCTGTCGGATCTGTTCTGCGGCAGCAGTCAGCCGGGTCAGAGGCGCTACGATCCTGTAGGCCAGGAGCACACCGATGACGCTTGTAAAAATGATCAGGGCAAGACCGAAACCCAGTACACCCACAATCGGCGCTTCCTCTGTCCTCTCCTCCAACTGGGGATAGAGGTCAACCAGTGCCGCGAGAGCTTTTGTATCCGGAAGCTCTCCCCTGTTGAGGCTGATCCAGGCAGATCTGGCGTCGTCTGGAAGGGTTTCGATTGCAGATAGTTCGGCATGATCGGTGTACCAGTCGACTGAGATATAGAGCAGCGCAATCGTAATGATTTGCGTGAAGGAGACCAGCATTGCCGCCAGTATCGAAAGAGAAGGGCGTCTAGACACCGGTCGACCTCGCAAATCGGTAGCCTATTCCGCGGACTGTGGTGATGTATCCGCCTTGGCCGCAATTCGTCAGCTTTCGCCTGAGATTTGCAATATGCGTATCGACGGTTCGGTCGAGGGCCTCGCTTTCGGGCATGCATGCGTCCAACAGGAATGCTCTCTCAAAGGTCTTGAAGGGAGAGCGGACAAAGCAGACCAGGAGACGAAACTCGGTGGCGGTCAGCGGCAGCTCCAACCGTCCTCTTTCCGTTGATGTGATCGCAATGTGTGAATCCAGATGAACTTCGATCTGGTCGTGCCGGATCACCTCACTGCCTGCGATCCCTCTTGTTCGCTTGAGAACGGCACCGACGCGCGCGACGACCTCCTGGGGATTGAACGGCTTCGTGACATAGTCATCGGCACCGAGTTTGAGACCGAGCAGCTTGTCCGTGTCGTCATCCATCGCCGACACAAAAATGACCGGCACGAGCGAATCTCGCCTGATTTTGGCCAGAAGGTCGAACCCGTCGATGTCTGGCAGTCCAACATCGAGCACGACAAGGTCCGGTCGCAACATCTGCAGATGCGAAAGGGCCGTCAGACCTGTTGATGCTCTGACCGTTCGATAACCAGACCTGGTGAGATATCTCTCCAAAAGAAGGGCGATTTCTGGGTCGTCCTCGACCACCAGCACGAGTGATGACGTCATGATTAAGCTCACTGCTTTCGACAGGCCCTTGTCAGGCTCTCCGTCAAATCTTGGCAATCAGGCGGGAAAACGTGTTCCTCAACGAGGAACGGATAATGCAATCGGCGAACCTGAACGACTTTGAAAAGGCAATTCCGAACAGGCCATGCGACAAGACCCGCGATTTTCTTCCACATGCGCTCATTTCCTTGGGCCTCGTCTCCATATTTTTCGCGACGGTGCCAGAACTAGATTTGAAGATAAGTCGCGTCTTTTGGGATACCGCAAGCGGTTTTGGTAAGGGAAGAGACCCGGTCCTCATCACATTTCGCGACATCAACAGGGACTTGCCCTGGATAGTGATCGGCATTGCGGCAGCGCTGCTAATCGCCAACAGCTTTACAACACGTATGAAGCGTTTGGCGCCACCGCACAAGTTGCTGTTCGTAATCACGTTCTTCGCGGTCGGTCCGGGATTGGGCGTAGAGGTGATCAAGAGGTTCGTCGGACGGGCGCGCCCAAGAGCCCTCGAGGAGTTTGGTGGCAGCGCGATGTTCACGCCGCCCTGGGATATCAGTGATCAATGTATCCGCAATTGCTCGTTCATCTCCGGAGAAGCGGCAAGTGCCTTCGCACTGCTGACGCTAATCGTGTTCTTTAAGCCGAAATACGCGAAAATCTACATTGGAGCAGTCGGTGTCCTTGCCGCGGCCTTTTCGTTCAACAGGGTTGTCTTTGGAGCGCACTTCCTCTCCGACGTAATCATTGGGTGGAATGTGATGTGGATACTGGCGCTCTTACTCTGGCGGTTTTTCTCTAGAGGCGCCACGCATATCGATGCATTCCTCTCCAGGGGATGATCGGCACGCTGGGCGCTCGACCCTGGAATGTTCCGGTTCTCGCGTTTCGTATCGCCACCGGTGTCCGCGGCCCCATCTGCTTGTCTGCAGTGGCCAGACTGCATGGCGCCGTAAAGGGCGCCTCCTGATGCCGGCTTGCAAAGATTACGAAGAATTCATCTATCGTACAGTTCGCCGTAACCTGACACTCCCTATATCTCACCTCATCCACCGCTTCCCACCGCCGGGTTGTCCGGCGGCTCCAGTCAGAAGAACAGATGAAGGTAGATCCCATGTCTGAATTGAACGGTCGCTCCCTCAAGACGATCCTGAAGACCTCCACCGCTGCCGGCCTTGCTGCCGTGATGCTGGTGACAGCCGCTCCCTTCGCCGCCGTTCCCGCGCTTGCCGCCCCTGTCGAAGTCAATGCACCGCAGGTGCCGAGCTTCGGCGATGTGGTGGAAGCCGTGTTGCCGGCCGTCGTATCCGTCCGCGTCCAGTCGAACGTGCAGAACACGGCTGACGAAAGTGGCTATTCGTTCAACTTCGGTGGCCGCAGCTTCGAAGACCTGCCGGACGATCACCCACTGAAGCGTTTCTTCCGTGAATTCGGTGGCCCGGGCATGGAAGGCCCGCAGGAGCGCGGTCCGCGCGCCGAGCGTGGTCCTGGCCGCCTGCGGCCGACCGCTCAGGGCTCCGGCTTCTTCATCTCCGAAGATGGCTACATCGTCACCAACAACCACGTCATCGATGACGGTGCCGCCTTCACCATCGTCATGAACGACGGCAAGGAATTCGAGGCGAAGCTCGTCGGCAAGGATAGCCGCACCGACCTCGCTTTGCTGAAGGTCGACGCCCCGAACACCAAGTTCACCTATGTAAAGTTTGCCGATGACGAGAAGGTCCGCGTTGGTGACTGGGTCGTTGCCGTCGGTAATCCCTTCGGCCTCGGCGGTACGGTCACGGCCGGCATCATCTCGGCCCGTGGTCGCAACATCGGCTCCGGCCCCTATGACGATTATCTGCAGATCGACGCGGCCGTAAACCGCGGCAACTCCGGTGGTCCCGGCTTCAACCTGAACGGCGAAGTCGTTGGTATCAACACCGCGATTTTCTCGCCCTCGGGTGGCAATGTGGGTATCGCCTTTGCGATCCCGGCCTCGGTTGCGACCGACGTCATCGCCAAGCTCAAGGAGACCGGCACGGTGTCCCGCGGCTGGCTCGGCGTGCAGATCCAGCCGGTGACCCAGGATATCGCCGACAGCCTCGGCCTCTCCGAAGACTCAGGCGCGCTGGTTGTTGCCCCGCAGGCCGGTTCGCCCGGTGAAAAGGCCGGCATCAAGCAGGGTGACGTCGTTACAGCCGTCAACGGCGACCCGGTCAAGGATCCGCGCGATCTTGCCCGCCGCATCGCAGCCTTTGCGCCGGACACCACTGTTGACGTGACGCTCTGGCGTGACGGCAAGGCGACTGAAGTCAAGGTCAAGCTCGGCGAACTGCCCGCCGACCAGTCGGCCAGCGCCGAGACCGAAAACAACGCGGCGCCCGCGCCGGAAGCCGAGCAGGAACTGTCGGGCCTCGGCCTCTCGGTTCGCCCGGCTGACGATGGCAAGGGCCTGGCGATTGTCGACGTCGATCCGGCAAGCGACGCCGCTGACAAGGGCCTGAAATCCGGCGAGACGATCACCTCGGTCAACAATCAGGAAGTATCCTCCGTTGCCGATGTCCAGAAGGTGATCGACCAAGCCAAGAAGGACGGCCGCACGCGCGCACTCTTCCAGGTCGAATCGGAGAGCGGCAGCCGCTTCGTGGCACTCCCCATCAACCAGGGCTGATCATGATCTGACGAAGGGCGCCGGCGGTCGAGGACCGGCGGCGCCCTTTGTCGTTTCGGACGGTTGGTGACCGTCACCTGTCAGGAAAGGATGAAGCATGGGGATCGCGGAACAAGGACAGCCGAAGTCCGGCGAAACCGGCTATACGGTGGCGGATGCCGACGCTAATGTCGCCCGCATGAAAATACTTGTCATCGAAGACGACCTGGAAGCCGCAGCCTATATGACCAAGGCCTTTCGCGAGGCCGGCATTGTTGCCGATCACGCTAGCGACGGCGAGAGCGGCCTCTTCATGGGCACGGAAAACACCTATGACGTGATGGTGGTCGACCGCATGCTGCCGCGCCGCGATGGCCTGTCGGTCATCAGCGAGCTGCGCAAGCGCGGCATCGACACGCCCGTTCTCATCCTCTCGGCGCTTGGCCAGGTCGACGACCGCGTCACGGGCCTGCGCGCCGGCGGCGACGACTATCTGCCGAAGCCTTACGCCTTTTCCGAACTGCTGGCGCGTGTCGAGGTTCTCGGCCGACGCAAGGGCAAGCCGGAGCAGGACATGGTGTACCGCGTTGGCGATCTCGAGCTCGACCGGCTCTCCCATGAAGTGAAGCGCGCCGGCAAGGAGATCCTGCTGCAGCCGCGCGAATTCCGCCTGCTCGAATATCTGATGAAGAATGCCGGCCAGGTGGTGACCCGCACCATGCTGCTCGAAAACGTCTGGGACTATCACTTCGACCCGCAGACCAATGTCATCGACGTACATGTCTCGCGGCTGCGCTCGAAGATCGAGAAGGATTTCGACCGGCCGCTTCTGAAGACCGTGCGCGGTGCGGGCTACATGATCAAGGACGAAGGCTGACATGCGGCTGAAATCCCGTCTCGGGGTGCTGGCCAAGTCTACGGCCGTCCGGCTGTCCGCGCTCTACATCCTGCTCTTTGCGCTCTGCGCCGCCTTCCTCGTCTTCTACGTGACGGGTCTTGCCGAACGCATCCTCAACAACCAGACGCGCGATGCCTTGCGCCAGGAAGTGACCGAGATCCAGGAGGCTTTCGAGCGCGGAGGCATCAACCAGCTGCTGCGCACCATGGAACGGCGCGCCCGCCAGCCGGGAGCAAACCTCTATGTGATCGCCGGGCCGAACGGCGAGATCCTCGCCGGCAACGTCGCCTCGCTGCAACCCGGCGTCTTCGACGAGGAAGGCTGGACCAAGTTTCCCTTCCGTTACCAGCGTTACACCGACAATGGCGGCGTGAAGCGTCACCTCGCTACAGGCCATGTCTTCGTTCTGGAGAATGGCATCCGCGTCCTCGTCGGTCGCGACCTCGGGGAGCCTGCCAAGCTGCGCCTTTTGGTGCGCCAGGCGCTGATGGTGGCGCTTTTGATCATGGGCGTCGGGGCGGTCGTCATCTGGTTCGCGATCGGGCGCAATGCCTTGAAACGGATCGACCGGGTTTCGGCGGCAAGCCAGAAGATCATGGCGGGCGACCTCTCGCAGCGTTTGCCGGTATCCGGCTCGGGCGATGAATTCGATCGCCTGTCGTCATCGCTGAACGGCATGCTGGGGCGGATCGAACAGCTGAACGAAGGCCTGAAGCAGGTGTCCGACAACATCGCTCACGACCTGAAGACGCCGCTGACGCGCCTGCGCAACAAGGCGGCCGATGCGTTGAACGAGGATGATGCAAGTGCCCGCAAGGCGGCACTCGAAACAATCATCGCCGAATCCGACCAGCTGATCCGCACCTTCAACGCGCTGCTGATGATCTCCCGCGTCGAGGCAGGTTCGATTGCAGCCGAACTCACCGACATCGACATCTCCGCGATCGCCGCCGACAGCGCCGAGCTTTACGAGCCGGTGGCGGAGGAGGCCGGGCAGGTGATGGTCTGCGAGATCGCCCCGGGCCTGTCCGTGCGCGGAAATCGCGAACTCGTCGGGCAGGCGCTCTCCAACCTGATCGACAATGCGATCAAGTACGGCAGCCAGGGCGAGGGGGGATCAGAGATCCGGGTGCGCGTGTCGCGGGGTGCCGACGGCGTTGAGATCGCGGTTTCGGACGAGGGTCCCGGCGTGCCGGAAGACAAGCGCGCCGAAGTGGTGAAGCGCTTCGTGCGGCTGGACAAGAGCCGGTCGAAACCCGGCACGGGCCTCGGTCTTTCCCTTGTCGAGGCAATCATGGCCCTGCATGGCGGGCGGCTTGTGCTTTCCGACACGCGCAGCCATCCCGATCACCCGGGCCTGTCGGCGACCATGGTTTTTCCCGGAATGAAGCCGTAACCTGACCCGATTTGAGATTCGCAAGAAATCTCGACCGGGAGAGGAGACGCTGATGGGGAATGGCAGGACGAGCAGATTGTCCAATGTGGCGGAAGGCGTGATCCGCCCGCTGAGCCAGACGGAACTCAAGGCGGCCACCGCGCTGCTTAAGGACCTGACCAAGCAGGAGCCGGGACTTGCCGAGCATCTGTCGACCGAGGGACCGCTCCGCCAATTCGTACTGTCGGCCTTCACGCTCTCCCCCTATCTGCGCGACGTCGCGAACCTGAAGCCCTCCCTGCTGCTCGATGCGGTGTCCCAGCCTCTGGAGCCGCAGATACTCGACGCGATCGACGAGGCGCGCCACGCCTGGGCGCCGGAGGCCTCTGGCGCCGTGCCCGGTGAAGCCGAGGTCATGGCGCGGCTGAGGCGGGCCAAGCGCAGGGTGGCTTTCCTGACCGCACTCGCCGATCTCGCCCGCGTCTTCACCGCCCGCGATACGACCGCCTGGCTGACTTCCGTCGCGGATGCGGCGGTGGCAGCGACAATCGATCATCTGCTTCTCGCTGGCCATGACGGCGGCAAGCTGACACTGAAGAACCGCGACAATCCCGCCGAAGGCAGCGGCTTGATCGTACTGGGAATGGGCAAACATGGCGCTCGCGAGCTTAATTACTCCTCCGACATCGACCTCGTGATCTTCTACGATCCGGAAGCGGGCATCCTGAAGGACCCCGAGGATGCCATGGAGACCTATGGCCGGATGATGCGCCGACTGGTGCGCATCCTGCAGGAGCGGACCGCGGACGGTTATGTCTTCCGCACCGACCTGCGCCTCAGACCCGATCCCGGCTCGACGCCGCTCGCCGTGCCGGTCGAGGCAGCGCTCATCTATTACGAGGGCAGGGGCCAGAACTGGGAGCGCGCGGCCTTCATCAAGGCGCGGCCGGTGGCCGGCGACATGAAGGCGGGGGAGCAGTTTCTGCGGGAACTCGTGCCCTTTGTCTTCCGCAAGTATCTCGACTATGCGGCGATCGCCGACATCCACTCGATCAAGCGCCAGATTCATGTGCACAAGGGCCATGGCGCGATTGCCGTGAAGGGCCACAACGTCAAGCTCGGCCGCGGCGGAATTCGCGAAATCGAGTTTTTTGCCCAGACCCAGCAGCTGATTGCCGGCGGTCGCATGCCGGATCTCCGCTGCCGCCCCACCGAGGAGGCGCTGAAGGCACTTGCTTCAGCGCGCTGGATCGACGAGCAGACGGCGGAGGAACTCACCGACTGCTACTGGTTCCTGCGCGATGTCGAGCACCGCATCCAGATGGTGCATGACGAGCAGACCCACGTGCTGCCGGAGACCGAAGCCGAGCTGAAGCGCATCGCCTTCATGCTGGGTTTCATCGACACGACCGCTTTTTCCCGCGCGCTGGAAACCACGCTGAAGACGGTGGAGAAACGCTATGCGCGCCTCTTCGAGAAGGAAGAGGGGCTTTCGAGCGCGACGGGCAATCTCGTCTTCACCGGCCAGCAAGACGATCCGGACACGCTGAAGACCCTGAAAGGCCTCGGCTTCGAGCGACCGGAGGATATCTCCCGGGTCATCCGCACCTGGCACTACGGCCGTTACCGCGCGACACAATCGGTCGAGGCGCGCGAGCGGCTGACCGAGATGACGCCGGATCTGCTCAAGGCCTTCGGCGAGAGCCGGCGGGCCGACGAGGCGCTCTTGCGCTTCGACAACTTCCTCTCGGGCCTTCCCGCCGGCATCCAGCTCTTCTCGCTGCTCGGCAACAATCCCGCCCTTCTCGACCTGATGGTCAACATCATGGCGGCCGCCCCGAGGCTCGCCGAGATCATCGCCCAGCGTCCACATGTCTTTGATGGCATGCTGGATCCGGGTCTGCTGGTCGAACTTCCCACCCGCGACTATCTCGGCAAACGGCTGAAGAGCTTTCTCTCCAGCGCCCGCCACTACGAGGAGATCCTCGACCGGCTGCGCATCTTTGCCGCCGAACAGCGTTTCCTGATCGGCATCCGTCTGCTGACCGGCTCGATCGGCGGCGCGCAGGCCGGCCATGCCTTTGCCGATCTGGCGGGCCTTGTCATCGACGAGGCGCTGAAGGCGGTTATCGCGGAGATGGAGGCAGCCCATGGCAAGGTTCCCGGAGGCCGCGTGGCGCTGGCTGGCATGGGCAAGCTCGGCTCCTTCGAGCTGACGGCAGGCTCCGACGTCGACCTCATCCTGCTTTACGAGCATGACGACGACGCGGCGGAATCGAATGGTGCCAAGCCGCTCGATCCGATGCGCTACTTCACCCGGCTCACGCAGCGACTGATCGCGGCCCTCTCGGCCCCGACGGCGGAAGGCGTGCTCTACGAGGTCGACATGCGGCTTCGGCCCTCTGGCAACAAGGGGCCGGTCGCAACGCGGCTCCGATCCTTCGCCCGCTATCAGCGCGAGGAGGCCTGGACCTGGGAGCATATGGCGCTGTCGAGGGCACGGATGATCTCCGGCGATCAGAGCCTGATCGAGGAAGCGGAACGCATCATCGAGGAGGTGCTGGCGGCACCGCGTGATCAGGCAAAGACCGCCAAAGATGTTGCCGAAATGCGGGCGCTGATCGAGCAGGAGAAGCCGCCGAAGGACACCTGGGATGTAAAGCTCATTCCCGGCGGCCTGATCGATATCGAATTCGTTGCGCAATATCTGGCGCTGGTGGCGCCGGCCAAGGGCCACCGGGTGCGCACCAACGAGCTATCGACGGCGGATGCGCTGAAGGCACTCGGCGATCTCATCGACCCGAACGACCTCGACACGTGCCTGACGGCGCTGAAGCTCTATACCGATCTTTCCCAGGTCATCCGTCTCTGCATCGACGGTCCCTTCGACCCCGCAAACGTGCCGGCCGGTTTGACGGATCGGGTGGCACGGGCGGCAGACAGCCCGGATGTGAAGACGGCCGAGGCCGAGGTGAAGCGGCTGTCCAAGGCGGTCAGGAAGGTGTTTTCGCGGGTGGTGGCTGCCTAGCCTGCGGCCCCTCAGGTTCAGGCCGTCAGGCAGGCCTGTTGCCGATCAGCTTCAGCGGCTTCATCGCGAAGCCAAGGAGCAGTGTGAAGGTCGCTCGGTCGAGCAGGAAGACGAGAAGCGCCACGATGGGCCAGACGGCGCATGCCAGGAGGAAGGCGGTGAGCCAGTCATCGATGGTCAGATGCGCAAGCGTTGCAGCAGCAAGCAGCGCGAAGGGCAGGGCGAGAGGCCCGGCGACGCGGCGCAGGATACCGCTCAACGTCAGATGGCCCCCGAAGTCGAAGAGCGAGCGCAAGGCAGCAGCGACAGCGGCACCCACGATGCCGAATTCCATGGTGAGCAGGATCAGCACGCCGGCAAAGGGCAGGAGAAGGCCGAGATGCAGCTTCGCGATCAGATCCGGCCGGTGCTGGCTGTGGATCAGCCAGTAGGGCGCGAAGATCATAGAATTCAGCCAGATGGAGGTGACGAGGATCGTTGCCGGCACGCCCGCCCGGTCGGCGAAGGCCTCGCCCAGCCAGAGGGTGAGCAGCGGATCCATCAAGAGGATCGTTGACGCGCAGATGCCACCATAGAGGAGGGCGGTCACGACAAGGACGCGGGCACTGAGTGCCTTAGCCTCTTCGGCCTCGGAGCTTGCAAGCCTTGGGAAGATCGCGCGCGAGATCGCACCGGGGATGATCTGGCTGCGGGAGATCAGGTTGAGCGGCACGGCATAATAGGTGACGGCGGCGACGCCGAAGAAGCGGCCAACCATCAGCTGGTCGAGCGAGCCGAGGATCGGGGTCAGCACCGAGGAGATCGTCACCCAGCCGCCATACGAGAGAAGCTTGCGGGCGCGGTCCATGTCGAAGTCGGTAATCCGGATCGGTCCCTCGATCCGGTTGATCGCGACAAAGATGGCGCCCATCAGCAGCACGCGGGCGAGTACGGCGCCGGGAATGACCGTGCCGAGGTCCGGCGACACGAACACGGCAAAGGCAAGCGGCAGGATCTGCGCGAAGATCGCGCCCGAGACCTGCAGCACATTGGCAAGCGCGAAATTCTCCCGTGCCTCGATCGCGTCGATGCCGGCACCGTTGAGGATGACGAGCGGCAGGAGAAGCGCAATCCAGGGCATGGCCGCCTTCACCTCGCCCTCGATCTCGGCCGGCACCTGCACCACGCCGCCGACGATATAGGAGCCGAGCAGATAGAGCAGGAACGCACCGAAGAAGGTCATCGACGCATTTATGGTGAAGGACGTGACGATGACGCGGGCGCGTTCGCGCTGGGCGGAATGGTCGAGGCGGGCGAGCGCGTTGATCGTGGCAGGGGCAAGACCAAGCTCAAGGAAGCCGAGATAGCCGATCATCACCCAGATCAGGGAGATGACGCCGTAGCGGGCGTCGCCAACATAGTCGATATAGACGGGGACCGTCAGGATCATCACCGGGATCGGCAGAAGGGCGCCGATCAGGTTGATGATGAAATTGACATAAAGCCGATTGCGCGGCTTGCCTTCGCTGGCCATTGCTGTCCCTTGATGTCCCTCCGGTTTGTCACCGGATTGTCCCGACCCTGTCATGGATCGGGGACCCTTACAGATGGGTAAGTCCGGCCGCGCAATCGGCAGGAAGGGTTAAGGGCGGGTAAACGGGGGCGGAGGGGTTTACGCCCGCCGTTTGGTCCCCTGCGCCACCATAACATCCGGGATGCGCAGTGACACCACCGTTCCCTGGCCCTCGCGGGAGCGGATCTTGAGTGAGCCGCCATGCAGGCCAACCAGCGAGCGGGAGATGGCAAGGCCGAGGCCGGAGCCGCCTTTCGATTTGGCATACTGGCTCTGTACCTGTTCGAAGGGATTGCCAATCTTGCCCAGCGCGCTCTTCGGGATGCCGATGCCGGTGTCGGCGATGGAGACGAGCACGGCGCCTTCCACCTTGCGGGCCCGCAGGGCGATCCGGCCGCCGTCGTCGGTGAACTTCACGGCGTTCGAGAGGATGTTGAGCAGGATCTGCTTGATCGCGCGCCGGTCGGCCGCAAGCGAGAGGCCGGGTTGGACGCGCTGCTGGACCGTGATGTTCTTCTCCTCGGCCGGGATCGCGGTGAGGCGCATGCTCTCTTCGATCAGCGGGCAGAGATCGATGGTCTCGCAGCGGATCTTCATCTGGCCCGCCTCGATCTTCGACATGTCGAGGATGTCGTTGATGACGTTGAGGAGGTGCTTGCCGCTTTCGTGGATGTCCTTGGCATATTCCTCGTATTTCGGCGAGCCGACGGGGCCGAACATGCGGGCGAGCAGGATCTCGGAAAAGCCGAGGATGGCATTGAGCGGCGTCCTCAGCTCGTGGCTCATATTGGCAAGGAATTCCGACTTTGCCTTGTTGGCCGCTTCGGCACGCTGCTTTTCGGCGAGATACTTCTCGTTGGCGTCGGAAAGTTCTGTCTTCTGGCGCTCGAGGATCTTCTGCGAGGCCGAGAGGTCGCCGATGGTGGCCATCAGGCGGCGTTCCTGTTCGCGCAGGCGTTCCTGGTGGCGCTTGAGGAGCGTGATGTCGGTGCCGACGGAGACGAGGCCCCCGTCGCGGGTGCGGCGCTCGTTGATCTGCAGCCAGCGCTCGTCGGCGAGCTGCACTTCCGAGGTGCGGGAATTGGTGCCGTCGTCGGCGTCGGCAATGCGGCGCTGGATGATCGGCTTGCCGGCGGCAGCCAGCACCAGGGAGCGCTCCTTGCCAGGCACGAGCACGTCGTCCGGCAGACCGTAGACCTTCTGGAAGTGGCCGTTCCAGGCGACCAGCTTGTCGTTCTTGTCCCAGAGCACGAAGGCTTCCGAGGTGCATTCGATGGCGTCGGCCAGCCGCTGGTCGGCTTCGGCATAACGCTGGGCGAGACGATGCTGCTCGGTCACGTCCATGGCAATGCCGATGACATGCAGGTCGCCGGTGCTCGACGAGATGATCTGGGCGCGGGCGCGCATCCAGACATAGTGGCCCTGGGCATGGCGCATGCGGAAGATCTGGTCGATGTGGCGCGAGCTGCCACGGCCGACGGAGCGAGCGAGTGCATAGAGGTTGCCATCGTCGGGATGCATCAGGCGGGCGGCGTCGGCGAAAGCCAGCGGCTGCGTGGAAGGCGGCAGGCCGAGCATCTCGTACATCGACCGCGACCAGACGAGCTTGCGGCTTTCGAGATCGAAATCCCAGAGGCCACAGCGGCCACGGGCGAGCGCGGTTTCGACCCGCAGGTTCGATTCCAGGAACGTCTCGTCCGCCTCGCGGGCCCGCTTCACCTGATAGAAATAGGCGTAGAGGATGACGAAGAGGATGACCGAGATGCAGGTGAATAGCGTGACGTTGAGCGACAGTTCGCGCCGCCAGAAGTCGTCGACCGCCTGCAGCGAATGGGCAGCCACGATCATCGCGCCATCGGTGCCGACGGGGGTGAAGATGGCGTGATGGGGCACGCCGTTGAGTTCGGTCTCGATGGCGCCGGTGCGGCTGCCGGACTGCCGGATGGTCATGACCTCCGGCAGCAGGCTCGACAGCATCAGGCCCACCTGTGCGGCAGCCTCGGGCGAGGCACCGAACACGCGGCCGGCGGGATCGACGAGCAGCACGAAGGCCCCCTGCGAGAAGTGCTCGCGGTCGAGGAAGGCGGAAAGCCGCTTCTCGGCCTCGGCCCGGTTGCGCTGTTCGAACAGGGCCACCTGCTCCCCGAGGGCCGCATTGACCGTCGCGGCAATCAGTGCCGTCGACTGGCGGACGGCCGCTTCCATGCGCTGGTGTTCGCCGACGATGCCGATCGTACGGGCCAGCGCGACGACGGCGAGGAAGGCGAGAATGAGGATCGGGATGGCCCGGCGCAGGACCGTCTCGACGCGCCGCGACCGGATGGAGGCCTGCGTCTGGCCCGAAAGGGGCGGGGACGCCCCGAAGAGCGACCGCCCCAGTCGCTCGAAGAATTCGCCCATGTCCGAAAATTTGATGCGCAGCCGCTCATCGGCTGCGGTGACCCGCCGCGCGTCCAACATCGTCCCTGCCTCTGTCCCTCGTGTGATTCGAAGCGCCGCTCGCTCGAATCTGACACCAAGGAATCATGGCCGATTCGCCTTGTCCAGACTGGCAGCGTAAAGAAAATATTAACCCCTTGCTCCGACTCCGCTTTTTTATTGGCGCTGCGACAAGCGGCTGAATCTCATGCAAAAACTGCCGGCGATCGGGACGACGAAAACCATCGGCGACGAAAAAAGGCGCCGGTTTTCCCGGCGCCTTGCTCATGGGATCGGATGGCTGTTTCAGCCCTTGAGGATGCGCTCGACGATGTCCCGCACGTCGGTCGAGAGCGACGCCGAGGCTTCGATCGTCGCAAGGGCAGCACGCGCCTTGTCGGCGCGTCCCGGCTCCAGCAGGCGCCAAGAGCGCATGGCGGTGAGCAGGCGGGCTGCAAGCTGCGGGTTGCGGGGATCGATCGCCAGGATCTGCTCGGCGAAGAAGGTGTAGGCGGCGCCATCCGCACGGTTGAAGCCGGTGGCGTTGCCAAAGGCGAAGGTGCCGACGAGGGAGCGCACGCGGTTCGGATTGGTCGGGGCGAAATGCGGGCTCTGCATGAGCGCCTTCACCCGCTCGAGGCTCGCGGCCCCCGGGATCGTGGCCTGGATCGAGAACCACTTGTCGAGCACCAGCGCATTGGCCGCGAAGCGTGTCTCGAAGGCGGCGAGTGCCTCCTTTGTCTCGACTGACTCGGGGAAGCGGTGCGCGAGGATGGTCAGTGCCTGCGACAGGTCCGTCATGTTGTCGGCTTTTGCGAAGGCGTCTGCCGCGAGCGACGGCGTATTCTCGGCGAGCGTCAGGAAGGACAGGGCGATGTTCTTCAGCGCCCGCTTGCCCGCACCTGCGGCGTCCGGCGAGAAGGGGCCGGAGGCTGAATGGGTGGCGTGCAGCTTGCGGAAGACATCCGTACCCGACGTCGCAATCGCCGAGAGCACGGCCTGACGACCGGCATGGATCGCATCAGGATCGTTGTTGCCGCCGAGTTCGCGCGCGATGTCGGCTTCGCTCGGAAGCGTCAGCGCCTGGGCGCGGAAGGCAGGCTCCAGCGCCTCGTCGGCAGCAACCGCAAGCAGCACGTCGATGAAGGCGGGGTTCGCAGCAACAGTGCCAGCGTCGCGCGCGGTCCGGGCCGCGTCGGTCAAGACCGGCAGCGCGAGGTCGGTGATCGCCTGCCAGCGGGCAAAGAGGTCGCTGTCATGGCGGGCGATATGGCCGAGGTCTTCGGCGCTCTGGGCAAAATGCAGGCTGACCGGCGCGGAGAAGCCGCGGTTGAGCGAAACGACCGGGCGGCTGCCGATGCCGGAGAAGGTGAAGGTCTGGGCGCGCTGGGTGAGATGCAGCACGTCGCCGGTGATGGCGCCGCCCGAGATGGCGGAGGCAGAGGCTTCCGCACCGTTCTCGGAGATGAGCGCGAAGCGCAGCGGGATGTGCATCGGCTCCTTGCTGCTCTGGCCGGGCGTTGCCGGGATCATCTGCTCGAGCGAGAGCGACAGCGTCTTGGCGCTTGCGTCATAGGCCGACGAGACGGTGATCTGCGGCGTGCCGGCCTGATGGTACCAGAGCGAAAACTGGGTGAGATCCTTGCCGCTCGCGTTCTCGAAGCACTTGACGAAGTCCTCGACGGTGGCGGCATCGCCATCGTGGCGCTCGAAATAGAGGTCCATGCCCTTCTTGAAATCGTCGCGGCCGAGAATGGTCGCGATCATCCGGGTGACTTCGGAGCCCTTCTCGTAGACCGTCGTCGTGTAGAAGTTGTTGATCTCGCGGTACTTGGTCGGTCGCACCGGATGGGCGAGCGGGCCGGCATCTTCCGGGAACTGCTCCGAGCGCAGATGGCGGACCTCGGCGATGCGCTTGACCGAGCGGGAGCGCTGATCTGCCGAGAACTCGTGATCGCGATAGACGGTCAGGCCTTCCTTCAGGCAGAGCTGGAACCAGTCGCGGCAGGTGATGCGGTTGCCGGTCCAGTTGTGAAAATATTCATGCGCGATGATCGCCTCGATGTTCGCGTAGTCCTGGTCGGTCGCGGTCTCGGGATCGGCAAGCACATATTTGTCGTTGAAGATGTTGAGGCCCTTGTTCTCCATGGCCCCCATGTTGAAGTCGGAGACGGCGACGATCATGAAGATGTCGAGATCGTATTCGCGACCGAAGACCTCTTCATCCCACTTCATCGAGCGCTTCAGCGCGTCCATGGCATAGGCCGCGCGTGGCTCCTTGCCGTGCTCGACATAGATCTTCAGTGCCACTTCACGGCCCGACATGGTCGTAAAGGTGTCTTCGACCACGCCAAGATCACCGGCTACCAGCGCGAAGAGATAGGACGGCTTGGGATGCGGATCGAACCAGGCGGCGAAATGTTTGTCCGGACCGAAGCCGGCGCCACCCAGGAAATTGCCGTTGGAGAGCAGCAGCGGATTGGCGGCCTTGTCGGCGATGATGTTGATCGTATAGACGGCCAGCACATCCGGGCGGTCGGGGAAATAGGTGATGCGGCGGAAGCCCTCGGCCTCGCACTGGGTGCAGTAGATGCCGTTGGAGCGGTAGAGGCCCATCAATTGCGTATTGGCCTCCGGATTGATCATCGTGACGACGGTGATCTCGAAGGGCGCAGACTCCGGCAGGTCGCGGATGACAAGGCTCTCCGGGCTCGCGGTGTAGCGGGCCGGATCCATCTCAATCTGGTCGAACAGCAGGCTCGTCATGGTGAGATCGTCACCGTCGAGCACCAGCGGCGCAGCCGGATCGACACCTTCGCGGCGGTGGAAGATCAACCGGGCTTCCACCTTGGTTTCGGTCGGGTCCAGTTCGAAGGTCAGATCAACCCGTTCCAGAACGAAGTCGGTGGGGCGGTAGTCTGCCAGATGAACGATCCGGCCCGTATCTGTGCGCATAATGTGTCCTGGTCGCTGCGGGGTTGGCCACCCCGGCACGAGCTGGGGGGCTCCGAGCCGAATGGGGTCAAGTTGGCGGGATGATTGCAGCAATTTCTGAACGATTGTTAAAACGCGACCTATTTTCGGTGCTGGTCTTGGAAAGACAGCGGTTTTTCTTGGCCGGGACCGCGTCTGCCGGGTTCCAAGTCCAAGAATAGTCAGCCTTTGATCTTGGCGAGTCGAGATTGGCCGGCGCCTGTCTCACTTGAGCCGCAGCTGCTGGCGCAAGAAGTCTTCGCTGTCCATGCTCTGGATGATCACGCCGCACCAGCCGAGCCCGTCATAATCTTCATATCCCAGCGTCCTGGCGAAGGCGACGATGGCGCCGCTCTGGTCGTAATAGCTGCCCTTTGCGAGGTGCTGGGGATTGCTGAGCGCAAAATTCGTGTAGATGCGCTCCGGCCGCGACGAGGCGATCACCATGTTGTGACCGTCGAGCAGCAGCACTTCCGTCTTCTCGGCCACCTGCGGCGGCAGGTTCGCTTCCTTCTCCACGATCGCCTGACCCTGCGCCTTCCAGTCGAAATAGACGCCAAGCGTGCCGAGGAGGGCGCCATCACTGCGGCCGCCCTCGCGAATGCCGGTGGCATAGACGAGCACGTCGCGATTGTCGTGCAGGGGGCTGCGCTTGACGGTATCGACCACGTAGTCGTCACCGCTCTTGCAGGTGCGGGCGCCCTGGAACCAGGCTTCGCCGGCCAGATCCCGGTCCTTCAGATTGCGGTGGTAACGTGGATTTGCCGAAGCGACGACCATGCCGCGGGCATCGGTCATCACGAGATCGAGATAGACGGTGTAGAAGCGGTTGATGACGCCGAGGCGGGCCGCCGCATGCTGGGCGCGCTCGGGGGAGGGCTGTTCAAGTGACTCCCAGAGCGCGCTGTCGGTCGCCCACCAGCGCACATCCGCGGTCCGCTCGAACAGATTGCGGACGATGAACTGGACGAGCGTCTGGGCGAGATCGATCAGCCGGATACCTTCCATCTGCTCGACGAGATCGTCTGCCATGCTGCGGCTCTGCCGGATGCGGCCGAGCACGTTCTGCTGGAAACGTTCGGCGGTTTCGCCGGCACCCTGCGCCAGGCGCTGCACCTCATTTGCGACAACCGCGAAGCCCTTGCCGGTCTCGCCTGCGCGGGCGGCCTCGATCAGGGCGTTGATGGCCAGAAGCCTAATCTGCCGCACGATCAGGGCATTGTCGGCACTGAACTGTTCAAGGTCGGAGCCGATGCTCTCGGTGACGAGGCGCATGAACCGGGGTGTGGCGCGGATTTCTGAAGTTGGATTGGTCTGTGAATCGGCCTGCGGCATGACGCCAAACCCCGGTTGAAAAAAAGCATCTGAAAACTGCAGAGCGAATAAATATGACTTATTAAGAGGAAATATATTTTCCTCCATTAAACGAGCAGTTAATAGAAGATGGCGGAATACATGGGTTTTTGGGCAAATTCCGGGGTCAGCGCCTGCAAATTGTCGGCTTGCACCCACCCGGATGCCATGCAACCTAGCCCCATCCGATTCAGAGGCTCGTCGCCTTTGACGATTTCCCATCTCAGCGCCTCAAGCGCCTGCCGTATCCAAGACGATCGCAAACATGGCCTTTGCCGACCCTAATCCGCTGCGCGGCATCATGCTGAAGATCTGTTCGGTCACGGTGTTCGTCGCCATGCAGACCTGCATCAAACTCGCGGGCAGCGGCATCCCGCCGGGCCAGATCAGCTTTCACCGCTCCGCCTTCGCCATCCTCCCCATCGTCGCCTATCTCGCCTGGCGTGGCGAATTGCGGGTCGCCATGCAGACCGAGAATCCGGTCGGGCACGTCAAGCGCGGTCTGCTCGGCGTCTGTGCCATGGGCGCAGGCTTCTACGGGCTCGTCCACCTGCCTCTGCCGGACGCCATTGCCATCGGCTATGCCATGCCGCTGATCGCCGTCGTCTTTGCCGCGGTCTTCCTCAAGGAAACGGTGAGGCTCTATCGCTGGACGGCGGTCGCGATCGGCCTCGTTGGCGTGCTGATCATCTCGCTGCCGAAGCTAACGCTGTTCGGCGCCGAGGGCATGGGCTCCGACGCGGCCATCGGCGCGGTCGCCGTGCTGGTGTCGGCCACACTCGGCGCCGGCGCCATGCTGCAGGTGCGCCAGCTTGTGCGCGAGGAGAAGACTTCGACGATCGTGCTGTTTTTCTCGCTGACGGCAGCACTGCTTTCAGCGCTCACCTGGTTCTTCGGCTGGGTGGAACTGTCCTGGCATGCGCTCGGACTATTGGCGCTGTCTGGCTTCTTCGGCGGGCTGGGACAAATCCTGCTGACCGAGAGCTACCGTTTCGCCGACGTCTCGACGATTGCTCCTTTCGAATACATTTCGATCATCCTGGGTTCGATCGCCGCCTATATCCTGTTTTCGGAGGTGCCGACGGCAACCACGTTGATCGGGGCGGCGATCGTCGTCGGAGCGGGAATATTCATCATCTACCGCGAACACAAGCTCGGCCTCGAGCGCCGTGCCGCTCGCAAGGCGTCGACGCCCCAGGGCTGATCTCAGCGTTCGGAATCGGCGAGCGGCGAGGCATTGTCTGCACCCTGCATCGGCAGGATGGTCGCCTGGAAATCGGCCTTTTCATCCGGCGTGACGCTGTCAGGGCGCCGCGTGATGCGCCAGGCCGCGTAGCCGGCATAGAGCGCAAAGGCCATGCCAAGGAAGCCGATCAGCGCATTGGGCCCGAGCCACTGCATGAGCGTGCCTGCCATGATCGGACCGGTGACCGTGCCCATGCCATAGAGGATCATGATGGCGCTGGAGAGGGTGACATATTCGTCGGGCTCGGCCAGGTCGTTGGCATGCGCGACGTTGAGCGAATAGACCGGGTAGAGCACCGTGCCGACGAAGAAGCCGGCGACATAAAGTGCTGTAGCATCTTCGGCGCTGAAGGCGATCATCAGCCCGCAGGCCCCGACGCCGAAGAGGCCGGAGGCGATCATGACAAGACGGCGGTCCATGCGGTCGGAGATGCGCCCGATCGGCACCTGCGACAGGGCGCCGCCCGCGAGAAAGGCAGCAAGCAAGGTCGCCCCTTGCGCGGTGCTCATGCCGATTGTCTGCGAATAGACGCCGCCCAGGCTGCCCCAGGTGCCGGACAACGCCCCCGACAGCAGGGAGCCGAAGAAGGCGATCGGCGAGCGGCGATAGAGCCGCTTGAGGTCAAACCGGGCTTCGGCGATCGGCGTGGGGGACTGGGCGGTGGAGAGGGCAACCGGGAAGAGGGCGAGCGAGAAGATCAGCGCGCAGATCATGAAAAGGTCCGGCCCGTTCACGTCGCCGAGCGGCACGATATACTGCCCGCCGATCGACCCGACCAGACATGTCACCATGTAGACCGAGAACAGTGCGCCACGATTGGCATTCGTCACCCGCTCGTTGAGCCAGCTTTCGATCAGCAGGTAGGCTCCGGCAATGGCAAAGCCCGAAAGACCGCGGAAGATCATCCAGGCCCACCACTCGACAACGAGCGCGCAAAGCAGGATCGACACGGTGAGCAGCGTGATCAGCGCGCCGAAGACGCGCACGTGGCCTACGCGCCGCACGAAGATCGGCGTGACGACGCAGGAGACGGTGAAGCCGAAGGTATAGCCCGTGGCGATGACCGAGATGATGAAGGTTGACCAACCCTCATTCAGCGACCGGATCGGGAGCATGTAGCCCATGAGGCCAAAGCCGGCCATCATCAGGAGGGTAGACAGCATCAGGGTGGCGATCGATGCGAGACTGGACAGCATTGGGCCTCCCCGGGGCGCATTCTGGACAAGAATAGTGCCAGCATCGCCGGATATGTGGAATGTTGAATACGACGCGATGCGGCGCAATACGCATCTTCCGGCGCTCTTCGGTAATAAAGGATTGAAACGTCGCGAGGAATTCGTTTACCTTCACAACAATCGAGTAAAGAGAGGCGCCGGACCGAGTGAAGGTGCCCGCCAAAGGGATTGCATGGAGCCGACAGAGGCGAAGCGGGGAATGAATGAGCACGGGCCGCCTTGCCTGCTTGTGCTGTCCCTCGCCGCCGGCAAGCTCGTCGACTTGTCCGGGAGCGTAACATGACGCTTTCCCCTGCCGACATCGTTGGTCATCCGCAATTCGTCCCGGCCCTGCGCGCTTATGCTGCCAAGCTGCGTGGCCAGTTCGACCGTAGCCCGCGGCTCTCGCGCATGCTCGCCTCGCACCAGCGCTGGCTTCTCAGTCAGGCGGCATTCGCGCTACAGCTGGAATATGACCCGATGCAGCCCGGCAGCGGCCTGACCACGACCAATCTTCGCGAGATCATTACCTCCAACAACGCCGCAAGCCGCAACACCGTTCTGAACTTCCTCGACCAGCTGTTGAGTTACAAGTTCGTACGCATCGTCGGCGATCCCAACCGCCGGCCCAAACGCTACGAGGCGACCGAATTGCCCACCCAGGCCATGTTTCAATGGCTGGTGACCAATTTCGAGCTTCTCGACCATCTCGACGGTGGCGACCGGGCCCCAACCCTCCTGGCCCAGCCCGATCTCTTTCGGCTGATCCAGCCGCAGATCGCCCGGCATGCCTGCCTTAACCCGAGCTGGCTGGAGCCGCCGCCGCGGGTGGCGCTGTTCCTCTGGACGGAAGCCGGCGGGCTGGTGATGGACGAACTCGTGCGGCGTGCGATGGAGCTTGCGCCGGACGGCGAGGGTTACAACATCGGCCGCATCGACGCCCGCCTGATGGCGGAGCATTTCATGATTTCGCGTACCCATCTGCAGCGGCTCTTCCGCCGGGCGGTGGAGACCGGCTGTCTGCATTGGCCAGATGGCGACCGCAATCACTGCATCCTGCGGCGAGACTTCCTCGATGAGTATTGCGGCTGGCAGGCGATCAAGTTCTCGATCGTCGACTTCGCCCACGAGAAGATCTGCGGGCCAGTTCGCTTGGGAAAGCATGATCCGCGCCTTGGCGTGGTACGCGGAGCCTGAAGCCGAGAACCAGGGAACAGCCCGTCCATAGTGCCACCCGACGAAAAAAGCCCGCAGTGAATGCGAGCTTTGTCGGTTTCTATAGATGGGGCAGGAGTTAGAAGCCGAGCGGCTGAAGCGCCCGCTGCTCGCCGCGGTCCTGCGCCTGCTGGCGCTTGCGGGCTGCCTGGGACAGTTCAGCCGAGGCGTTCACCGCATGGCCGATCTGGTGCATCGCCTGACGCAGGCTGCGGACGGGATGAAATGCAATGTTCATGGTCGTGTCCTCTGCTTTTGACGCATGGCAAATTCGATGCCTTCATTAGTTCATTGATGAACCGTTGTTGCAATGCACAATGCAGAAAGGCTGCTATGCAGCCGGGGCAGGACACGGGTGGAAACGGTAGCGTACGGCGATGGCTGCCGCTCGTCAGAACCGGCTTTGCGGGAAGGTGCAGGCAGGGCGGGCTATGCGGCCTGCATGGCCGGCAAAACGTGCGCTGAGCTGCTCGACTGCCACGGAAGGGCTGGAGCGGTTGTAGGGGCTGCTGGTGCGGCCATGCTCGCCGGCAAGACGCAGCGTCTCGAACTTGCAGTGGATGGGGCGGGTGCGAAGGCTCACGGCGGTCTTCCTTGTAAAGTCTCCCTCCCACTTTGCATCGTGAATATCGCAGTGCAGCATAGATTCGGCAATCGACGTGACTGCGCGCCTGCCATGCGCTATGAGCATGGCAGATTTCATATTTTCTTTACATTGCCCTAAAATTAATCGGTGGCCTGCTTGTGCAGCCGCTCGGAGAAGGCGAGCAGGTCCATCCAGGCGAGCGCCTTGCTGGCCGGTGCCGCAAGCAGTTCCTGCGGATGCAGGGTCGCCATGGCATGAACCGTGTGCCCGCCGGCGCCAATTTCGCGCCATTTGCCCCTGAGCGCATGGATCGTTCCGGTCTCCCCGAAGAAGAAGCGAGCGGCAAAGTTGCCGAGCACGAGCACGAGACGGGGTTCGGCCAGCGCGATCTGTCGCTCGATGAAGGGCCTGCAGATGGCCGTTTCCGGAGTGGAAGGCATGCGGTCGCCCGGTGGGCGCCAGGGGATGACCGTCGAGATCACCACTTTGTCGCGCGTCTGACCGATCGCCGACAGCATGCGGTCGAGCAGCAGGCCGGCCCGTCCGGAAAATGCCAGACCCTCGCGGTCATCGTCGGCATTCGGCATGGGGCCGATCACCATGATGCCGGAGGTGCCGTCGCCCTGAGCCGTGATCGTTGAACGTGCCGAAGTCTTGAGGTTACAGCTGGTAAAGCCTTCGATTGCGGTCTTCAGTTCTGCCAGCGACCGGGCGCTCTCGGCGGCAAACCGCGCTTCGGCGATGGCGTTCTCGTCCGGGATCGCCGGCAGGGCCGAACCCTGGGATGGCTGCGCCCGCGCCGGCTGCCGTTCCGAAGGGGAGGCGCTGCGTGCAGGCAGGCTGCGTGACGCCACGTTGGCTGCGGGCGCATCCGCTGCCGGTCGGGCCACCTGCCGCGCCGCTTTTTCGGCCGCAAAGGCTGCAATCCGGTCGACGGGATCGTCTTCCACGAGCCAATCGACGCCCGCTTCCGCATGAAATGCGAGAAGCGCTGCGAGCTCTGCGGGCGTCATGTCGCGGGCTTGGATCATGAGGCTGTTCTAGAGCCTTCGGACGGGAGAAGGCAAATGGAAAGGAGAGGCTTCGCCCCAGTGATCTGCCCTAACCCTGAACCGAGAGTGTGAGCGACCCTCGAGGAACGAGGGCGGCTGCTTGTCTTGCAGGCCTCGATCCCTCGAGGACTAGTGCCGCCGGCACCTCAGGGCGAGGGGCCCCCATAGATCCCTTCAGGGGAGGACGCTCGCATCACGTCACCCATTGCTCGATGTCGTCGCGTTCGCCGATCAGCGAAAGACCGTGGGCGATGGAGACGAGTTCGCCACCGGTTTCGATGCGGGAGGCGTCGAAGCGGCGGTGGAAGATGTCGCGAACGGCTGGCACGAAAGAGGTGCCGCCGGTGAGGAAGACCTTGTCGATGCTGTCGGCTGCGGTGTTGCTCGTCGTCAATACCTCGTCCAGCGCCTGTTCCATGCGCGTGAGATCGTCCGCGATCCAGCTTTCGAAATCGCGCCGTGTCACCCGCTTTTCGCCGGCCTTGCCGAGCGGGGAAAAGCGGAACTCGGCCTCCTCGGCCGAGGACAGCGCCATCTTGGTGGCCGAGACCGCCTGATAGAGCGGGTAGCCTTCGTCATGGTCGATGAGGTCGATGAAGAGCTCGAGCTTTTCCGGCTCCTCCGCCTGACGGACCAGCGACTTGAGGTCGGCGAACTCCTTCAGCGTCTTGAACACCGAGAGCTGGTTCCAGCGCGAGAAGGCGAGGTAATAGTTGCTCGGCACGTCGAGAAGCTTGCCGAAGCTCTTGAACTGACTGCCCTTGCCGATCTCGGGCGCCACCAGCTGGTCGATAATGCGGGCATCGAACTGGTCGCCGGCAATGCCCACACCCGAATGACCGATCGGCGTGGCGCTGAGCTTTCCCGCTTCGGTCGAAAAGCGGATCAGCGAGAAGTCGGTCGTACCGCCGCCGAAGTCGGCGACGAGCACTGTCGCATCCTGTTTCAGCGTGCGGGCGAAATAGAAGGCGGCCGCGACCGGCTCGTAAACATAGTGGATCTCCGGAAAGCCGAGCCTGGTCAGCGCCTCGTTGTAACGCGTGACCGCAAGCGCCGGATCGGCGCTGGCGCCGGCGAAATGCACGGGACGGCCGGCGACCAGCCGCTTCGCGTCGCCCGGCCAGCCGTCGCCGGCATAGGCCTGCAGCCGCTTCAGGAAGACCTCCATCAAATCCTCGAACTGGAAGCGACGGGCATGCACCAGCGTGCCCTGGAAGAGAGCCGAGGCCGCGAAAGTCTTGATCGACTGCAGGAAGCGACAGTCACCTGGATTGTCGATGAAGGTGCGGATCGCCGCCTGGCCCGCCTCGACCTTCAAAGCACCGGCACCGAGGTGCGGATCCTTGAGGAAGGACAGAGCGGTGCGCATGCTATCTGTCGAACCCGCCGGTGACGTAAAGGCAACCGAGCGGGTCTGGTCGTTGTTTTCCGCGACAGCGATCACGGTATTTGTCGTGCCGAAATCGAGCCCCAGCGCCTGAGCCATGGCCATCGCTCCTATGATCTTCTGATTGTCTGTGAGTGCCGGCGGACCGGTCTTTGTCGGCGATGCCGAGAATGAAAGAGGGCGCCTGATGCCACAGAGCAGGCACAAGGGCAAGCCGAGATTTGCGCCGGCAGCTATCGGCGACGCAGAAGCACGAGGCCGAGGGCGCCCGCAAGAGCGGTGAGGGCGCCGTAGACGATCCAGGGGCTCTGGTCGATCATGAAGCTGGAGGCCGGATAGGGAAAGTGGCCCGAGCCCTGACCCATCCAGACGAAGCCGAGAAGGATGAGGAGTGCTGCAAGCACGTGAAGGCCGATGCGAAGCGGCGACATGGATGATCTCCGGGAACAGGCCCAGACTAGCGCTGCCTGCCGACTTTTGCCAGCGCCTTCGTCCGGAGAGGCAGCCAGGCCCGCCCGCTTTCTCGCCTGGTCTTCCAGGTGAGCTTCACACGTCGAGATAGGATCGCGACAGGAAGGCGAGCGGCATGTCGATGTCGAGCGTTTCGGGGACTTCGTCTCCGGCAAAGCGTGGCAGCAACTGGCCGATGATCGCGCCCTGCACCGCAGAGCGCGCCTTCATAACGAGGGGCTTGGGCGTCTCCGGATCGTCCTCGACCACAAACAGCGGCGCGAGGACGTCGAGGATCGTCCGGTCTTCATGTCCGGCTTCCGTCATGGCGGGAACTCTCATCTCCCAGTGAAACTGGTAACTGAATAGCCCCCGGACCTTGCCAAGCCGTTCAATCATTCCCTTCAAATTTAGCGAAGTGGAACTTGCGCATGACGCGCCAGGCTGCGCAGCTCGCAACCTCAGATAGATTTCGCGGCCCCGCCATCGACGCGCAGCATGGTTCCGGTGATGTAGCTGGCCGGACCAGAGCAGAGGAAGGCGGCGGCAGCGGCGAACTCCTCGACGCGGCCGAGACGCTGGGCGGGTATCGTCTTGATCGAAGCGGCGCGCACCTCGTCCATCGACTTGCCCTGCTTCTTGGCGTTGGCACCGTCGAGTTCATCGATGCGGTCGGTGTGAATGCGACCGGGCAGGATCATGTTGGCAGTCACGCCATAGGAGGCGAGTTCAGCCGACAGTGTCTTGTTCCAGCCGACCAGCGCGCCGCGCAGCGTGTTGGACAGCGCGAGGTTGGGGATCGGCTCGAAAACGCCGGAGGAGGCGACGGTGAGGATGCGGCCGAAGCCTTGCGTCTTCATCAGCGGGGTCAGCGCATTGGTGAGCGTGATGACCCGCACGACCATCGACTGGAAGAAAGTGTAGAGCTTTTCCGCGTCCATCTCTTCCGCCGTCCCGGGCGTCGGACCGCCCGTATTGTTGACGAGGATGTCGATCCCACCAAGAGTGTGGTGCACGGCGTGAAGCATCTGGTCGACGAAATGCGCGTCGGCGAGGTCGGCCACGACATAATCGGCCTTGCCGCCGGTCGACCGGATCGCCTCGACATTGGCTTTCAGCTTTTCCTCGGTGCGGCCGCAGATCAGCACATGCACCCCTTCCGCTGCAAGCGCCCTGGCGATGCCGAGGCCGAGACCGCGCGAGGCGGCGAGCACGAGGGCACGTTTGCCGGAAATGCCGAGATCCATGGGTGTGGTCCTTCCTATGATGCGATGTGTTCGCCTCAGCCTAGCAAGGCATCCCCACCAGGGGAAGCACGGAACGTGCGACGAGACGGGGCTGAACTGCCGAGCCGTTGAGGTAGTCAGGCGGAGCGGAAGGCGCGGCCAGCGAAGCGACCGCCTTTCAAGGGCGTGGCCTTGCCATGCAGCCAGCCCTGGAAGCGATGCGCGCCGGCTATCCGTGCACATTCCTGCTGCGCTTGCGTCTCCACGCCTTCTGCGACCATAGCGATGTCGAGCGATTTGGCGATTTCGCCGACAGCGGAGACGAAAACCTGCGCGATCCGGTCATGCTCGAGGCGCTGGATAAAGCTCTTGTCGATTTTGACGATATCGATCGGCAGGTCGCGCAGAAGGGTGAAAGAACTGTTGCCGGTGCCGAAATCATCAAGCGCAATCCGGAAGCCGAGGGCGCGGAGATCCCCAAGCAATCTGAGGACCTTCGGGTCCGCGTTGATCAGGACCGTCTCGGTCAGTTCGAGGATGAAACTGGATGCGTGGCGGTGGGTTTCCCTGAGCACGCGCACGAGCATCGGCAGCAACCCGTCGTGACGCAGCTGGGCGCCGGAAATGTTGACCGAGATCAGATCGACGTCGAGGCGATCCAGGTCTTCGCAGGCTCGCCGGAAAACCCACTCGCCGAGCCTGTCGATCAGCTCCGACTTTTCGGCGACCTGAATGAAGGTGTCGGGCGGTATGGCCCGCCCAGTCTGGTCGGTCCAGCGCAACAGTGCCTCTACAGCCACCCCGCGTCTGTCGACATCAACGATCGGCTGGTAGTGGAGATCGAGCTGGTTGAGGATGATCGCCGCATGCAGATCCCGCGAAATCTGGCGATCCGCGGCCTGCTTGCGCTGCATGTCCGCGTGATAGAACGTAACCTGGCCGCGACCGGATCGCTTTCCGACGTAAAGCGCCATGTCCGCCTTGCGCAGCAGGTCCGAACCCTGATCCGCGTCAGCGGGTGCCGAGGCCACCCCGATTGATACGCCATGGAAGGCGCGCGTTTCGCTGTTTGACCGCAATTCTTCGCCAAGGCGCTCCAGGAAGCGCCGGGCATCGTGGGCAATCGAGCGATGATCGTTGCCCGGGATGATGACGGCGAATTCGTCTCCGCCCAGTCTCCCGACGATCCAGTCCGTCTCCTGTTGAGCACGGCGACCGAGCGTCTCCAGGACGGCGTCGCCGGCATGATGGCCGAAGCCGTCGTTCAGCAGCTTGAAATGGTCCACGTCGAGCAGCATCAGGGTGAAATCGTCGCAGGGCAAGGCGTTGATCTGTCGTCGCCGGATCTCCGCGAGCCTGCCGTTCATCACCTCCAGAAATCGGCGCCGTGTGAGGCAGCCCGTAAGGTCGTCGCGCCAATGGTCTCCACTGACTTTTTCTGTTAAGAGCTCCCCGGGCTCGCTATCGTTGCGCAGTCTCGGGCGGCTCGCCATCAACGCAAAGGCGGTGAGGGTACAGCCGATTGCGGTCGCAGACAGGAGCGAGGGCAGAGTGCCGGTGCCGGAAAACGTGGTTGCCGCGAACGCACTAGCGGATGCGGCGGTACAGAAGGCGAGGGACATCGCCTCTGATCGAGCGAGATCTCTCAATCTCTCCAGATGGCGCACCCTCATCACAACGTCGTCGCTCTATGAAAGATGATGCGCCGCATTCCGACAGTGTCCCGCTCGATCAAGATTGGGCCCAAAATTGACACAAGCCAATTGAAGGTCGGTTAATTCCGATCAGAACGGCACCTTGCCGGGATTGAACAGCATGTCGGGATCAAGCAGGGACTTGATCTGGCGGGCGAGCCCCTGTTTGACCGGATCGACATGGGCAAGATACGCGGCCCGCTTGTCGAGACCGACGCCGTGCTCGGCCGAGAAGCTGCCGCCCGATGCAGTGATCCCCTCATAGACGGCCTCCTCCACAAGACCCTTGAGATCTGCGGGCAGCGGACCCGGCGCGGCTATCGCGATATGCAGATTGCCATCTGCAATGTGGCCGTAGACATAGGCGTCAAGGCCGGTGCCAATTGCTGCAAGACGGTCGAAGAGACCGGCGACATATTCGTCCAGCGCGGACGGCGGCATGGAGACGTCAAAGGACGGCGCGTCCGGATAGGCGGCGAAATAGAAGCCGGAATCCTCGCGCAGGTCCCAGAAGCGGCGGGCCTGATCCGATGACTGCGCGATGATGCCGCCTTTCAGACCTGCATCCTCCCAGATCCCGGCGAGTTCCTCTTCCAGCAGGGCGGTCGCGGTTTCGCCGCTCTCGCCGGACACCTCGATCAGCAGCAGGGCGGCGTCTTCCTCCAGCCAGGAGAGGTCGAAGCCCTTGAGGGCCGCGTGATCCTTCACATAACGCGGCCACATCATTTCGGCGGCCTCCAGCAGGAGTGCCTGATGCCGGCGCAACCGTGCCGCGACCGCAAGCGCGTCGGCAGCATGCGCCACCCCGAGAAGAGCGACGGCGCGGTGGGGTCGGATCGGCTCGACCTTCATGACGACACGCGTCACGAAGCCGAAGGCGCCTTCGCCGCCGATCAGGAGTTGCTTGAGGTCGGGACCTGCCGAGACCTTGACCACGCGCGTCATGTCCGAGAAAACCCGTCCGTCTGGCAGCACTGCCTCCAGGCCGAGGATCTGGTGGCGCATCACGCCATTGCGGAAGGCCAGGATGCCGCCGGCATTGGTAGACACCATGCCGCCGATGGTGGCCGAGCCCCGAGAGCCGAGATCGATGCCGGTCGTCAACCCGTGCGAAGCGAGCGCCGCCTGCAATGCCTCGAGCGTAACCCCTGCTTCCACCTCGACGGTCTCCTCCTCCGCATGAATGGCGAGGATACGATTGAGCCGGGCCGCAGACAGGATGACGTTGCCCGACCGACTGACACTGCCGCCGACAAGGCCGCTCAAGCCACCCTGCGGAATGATCGCCACATGCTTTTCCCGGCACCATGCTATCAGTGCGGCTGCCGCTTCCGTTGAGCCCGGCTGCGCCATGACGCCAGCCGTCAGGTTGGCCGGATCCTCTCCCGGATGCCGCCCGTCGAGTGCTTCCGGCCCAAGGATCCGCAGATCCGGATGCAGGCCGTCGAGCGTCAGGGCGAGATCTTGAGGGGCGGGGCGGGGCATGGTCATGGGCGTCACTCCGGATATTCCCCGCTCTTGGCGCGAAGCATGGGGTTTGACAAGCCGCCTCGATCATCACTTGGTCATGTGATCCCGTATTCCTGCCGCGATGTCGCATTGACCCTTACGTTCACGTAAGATATTCTTCGGCTTCACACCGCCCTGCCGGAATTTGCGCCTCGGCGCGTCGCGCTTCGGCTCGACAATCGGGTTGGGTTTTGTCAAGGAGGAGGGCGGATGGCACCGCCTGATGAGGAAATGACGATGAGCACCGAAATGGAACTGCCGGAACGCGAAAGCATGGAATTCGACGTCGTGATCGTGGGCGCGGGCCCGGCCGGTCTTTCGGCGGCGATCCGGCTGAAACAGGTCAATCCGGACCTGACCGTCGTCGTGCTCGAAAAGGGCGCCGAAGTCGGCGCGCATATTCTGTCCGGTGCCGTGGTGGATCCTGTCGGTGTCGACAAGCTGATCCCCGGCTGGCGCGACGAAGCCGACCATCCGTTCAAGACGCCAGTCACCGACGACCAGTTTCTTTTCCTCGGTCCGGCCGGCTCGGTGCGCCTGCCGAATGCGCTGATGCCGCCGCTGATGAACAATCACGGCAACTATATCGTCTCACTCGGCAATGTCTGTCGTTGGCTGGGCGCCCATGCGGAAGCGCTCGGGGTCGAGATATATCCGGGCTTTGCCGCCTCCGAAGTGCTCTACAATGACGAAGGTGCTGTCATCGGTGTTGCCACCGGCGATATGGGCATCGAGAAGAATGGCGAGCCGGGGCCGAACTACACCCGCGGCATGGCGCTGCTCGGCAAATATGTGCTGATCTCGGAAGGCGTGCGCGGCTCGCTCGCCAAGCAACTGATCGCCAAGTTCGATCTCGCCCGCGACAGCGACGTGCAGAAGTTCGGCATCGGCCTCAAGGAGTTGTGGCAGGTCAAGCCCGAGCATCACAAGCCTGGCCTCGTGCAGCACTCCTTCGGCTGGCCGCTCGGCATGAAGACCGGTGGCGGCTCCTTCCTCTACCACCTTGAAGACAACATGGTCGCCGTCGGCTTCGTCGTGCACCTCAACTACAAGAACCCCTATCTCTATCCCTTCGAGGAATTCCAGCGCTTCAAGACCCACCCGGCGATCCGCGACACCTTTGAAGGGGGCAAGCGCCTTTCCTACGGCGCGCGTGCCATCACCGAGGGCGGATACCAGTCGGTGCCGAAGCTCTCCTTCCCGGGCGGCGCGCTGATTGGCTGTTCCGCCGGCCTCGTCAACGTGCCGCGCATCAAGGGCAGCCACAATGCCGTGCTGTCCGGCATGCTGGCGGCAGAGAAGATCGCCGCTGCCATCGCCGCAGGCCGCGCCAATGACGAGCCGATCGAGATCGAGAACGAATGGCGTTCGACCGATATCGGCAAGGACTTGAAGCGCGTCCGCAACGTCAAGCCGCTCTGGTCGAAATTCGGCACCGCGATCGGCGTCGGCCTCGGTGGCATCGACATGTGGATGAACCAGGTTCTGGGCTTCTCGCTGTTCGGTACGCTGAAGCACGGCAAGACGGATGCCGAGTCGCTCGAGCCGGCAGCCAAGCACAAGCCGATCGCCTATCCGAAGCCGGATGGCGTGCTCACCTTCGACCGTCTTTCCTCGGTCTTCCTGTCCAACACCAACCACGAGGAAGACCAGCCGGTCCATCTCAAGGTCAAGGACATGGACCTGCAGAAGGCTTCAGAGCTCGGCGTCTATGCCGGCCCATCGACGCGCTACTGTCCGGCGGGTGTCTATGAATGGGTGGAGAAGGATGGCGACCAGACCTTCGTCATCAACGCCCAGAACTGCGTCCACTGCAAGACCTGCGACATCAAGGACCCCAACCAGAACATCAACTGGGTGCCGCCGCAGGGCGGCGAGGGCCCGGTCTATCCGAACATGTGAGGCGGTATGGTCTGCCTCCCTGGAGGGCGGATGTGCATACCGAGCTTCAGGTCGATGAAGTCAAAAGGCGGTCGGAAGGCCGCCTTTTCTGTTCTCGATGAGCCCTGTCAAATCTTGCACTGGACATGTCGCGCTCAACCGGTGTCTGTTGCCCCGGTCAAAGGGGCCGATGAGGGGTGGCAGCAATGACTGAGACGAAGCCGGGGCCGTTTCGTGCCCAGACGATCGAACTTTTCTTTGACCTCGTTTTCGTTTTCACAATCACGCAGATCACTCATCTCGTTGAGCACGCTCATGGTGCCGTGGACCTGTTGCACGCCCTTGCCGTGCTGATGCTCGTCTGGTGGATGTATGGCGGCTATATCTGGCTCACCAATCATGCCCACACGCCAAAGAGCATGCGGTTGGTCCTGATGGCCGCCATGTGCGGATTTCTGGTCATGGCGCTTGCCATCCCCGAAAGTGCGGGCGAGGGCCGGCTGCTGTTCGGCGCCGCCTATCTGGCAATCGTTCTCCTGCATTTTGCAGCCTTTGCCTGGCAAGGCGGTGCAACTGCCGCACGTGCGATGCTTCGCATCCTGCCGTTCAACCTGGCTGCCGCCTTGTTGGTAATCGGCTCAAGCCTGATCGAGGGGAGTTGGAGCTGGATCCTGCTACTCTCGCCGGCGCTGCTATACGTGATCGTCAGCGTCACCAACACGGGCGAGGGTTTTGCCCTTGATGTCGGTCATTTCATCGAACGACACGGTTTGTTGCTGATCATCGTGCTCGGCGAGATCGTCATCGCGACAGGCAGCGGCTTTGCCGCAATGCCCCAGACGGTCGGAGACTTCGTCGCTCTGTTTCTGGCTGTCGCCCTCGTCGGCTCCCTGTGGTGGAGCTATTTCGATCGTGATGATGAGCACGCCGAGCATCAGATGACGGCCGCAGATAACCGCCGCCGCACCCGGATCGCGCTGTTTGGTTACAACGGAGCGCATCTCTTCATGATTGCCGGTCTGATCCTGGTTGCCGCCGGGTTGAATGCGATCATCGGCGCTCAGATTCACGCCGGCACGGAGGGAGGACATGGCGCCGCTCCCGCCCACGGCAACGAGACCTTGCTCCTCTACGGCCTGGCGGTCTACCTGCTCTTCGACACCGTATTCCGGGGCCTGCTTCGCCAGAAGCCACTCTTCATCAGACTGGTTGCTGCGCTGGTCGCCCTTGGCCTTGCCTTGCTCGCGCCGCTTCACGGTGTCGCCTTGCTGGCCGTGGCGCTCCTCTTGATGATCGGCGTCTTTCTCGTCGAAGGAGGTCTTGCGCGGCGGGCGGGATGATCCATGAGGGCCGCGTCACTCCGCCCCATCTTCGCCATCTCTCTTAACGCCCGTGCTTACATTTAACCCGTCATTAACCATAAATTCCTAGGCTCCTCGGCAACGAATCTTAGTCCGAGGACCTCCGAACCATGACCATTTCCCGCCGCGGTCTCCTGTTTGGTCTGCCGCTTTTCCTGGCCGGCTGCCAGTCCGTTCCCAACCAGCAGGCCATGTATGGCGACATGCCGGACGAGCCGCATCCGCTGAAGAAGGTGCCGCTGGAAAAGATCAAGCCGGAATTGCGCCGCCAGGAAGTGGCCTATGAGACCGCGCACCCGGCAGGCACGATCGTGGTCGATACGCCCGCCCGTCGTCTCTACTATGTCATGGGCGGTGGCCGCGCCATGCGTTACGGCATCGGCGTCGGTCGCGCCGGCTTGGCGCTGGCCGGCAATGCCTATGTCGGTCGCAAGGCCGAATGGCCGACCTGGACGCCGACGGCCAACATGATCCGCCGCGATCCGGAAAAGAACCTGAAATACGCAGGCGGTCTGCCGGGCGGCCCGAACAACCCGCTCGGCGCCCGCGCCATGTATCTCTACCGTGGCGGCAACGACACCATGTTCCGCATCCACGGCACCAATCAGCCCTGGTCGATCGGCCAGGCCATGTCGTCCGGCTGCGTGCGCATGATGAACCACGACGTGATCGACCTTTATGCTCGCGTCGATGTCGGCACCAAGGTCGTCGTCATGCAGGCCTGATCGCCTGATTCCGAAGCCATGCGATGCGGCTGCCGGCACATCTGCCTGTGGCCGCTTTTCGCGTGTGCGGGCTTGAGCCTCGCACACATGCCGCTCACGAAGCCGCGACATGCCTTGCCCGCGCGCAACTTCGCCCCAATCTCAGGTCACCGAAACTCGTTCGTCCGATTCTGCGTCAACTGAGCTGTTGACGCTGTGTCGACCAATATCGAGCGACGAACGGCTTTTCGCGCCAGACCGCTCGGACTAAGTGGGAACAGACGCTTCCGATGGTTGCGTCGAGATTTGAGAAGGAATTTCGAATGGCTCGCGATACGAACTCCGGTCAGTCCGATCTCGGCGGATGCCAGATCGAGGCGACCCTGCAGCTCCTCGATGGCAAATGGAAGGGCGTCATCCTTCATCACCTTCTGCGCGACGAGGTGCTTCGCTTCAATGAATTGGTCAAGCGCCTTTCCTCGATCACCCATCGCACGCTGGCGAAGCAGTTGCGTGAGATGGAGCTCGCCGGGCTTGTGGCCCGGACGGTCTATCCCGTTGTCCCCCCGCGCGTCGACTATTCCCTGACGCCGCTCGGACGAAGCCTTGAACCGGTGATCAACGCGATCGGCCGCTGGGGACAGGAAAACCTCGTAGCCGTCGAGGGCGCGGCGTTGAAGCCGAGCGAGATGCCGGTCGGCAGCGCCGCCATCATGCGATCGGCCGCGTGATCCCGACGTCAGGGTGAGGACTGGCGCCGTGAGAGCAGGCCCGTCGAGAGTAACACGCCGAGGCCCGTGACCAGGGCGGCGGCGATCGTCGACACACCAAGCGGTTCTGAGAGCAGCACCGCTCCGCCGATCGCAGCCGCGACAGGCGTGATCGCCGTGTAGGCTGCTGCCTGGGTTCCGCCGAGCGCGCGAACCGCCGTTCCATAGAGAAGCGTAGCCACGAGGCCGGAGAGAAGTCCCTGGGTCACGGCCTGCAGGGCGATTTCCCCGGATGGCGCCGTGAGGAACTGGGTGCCGACAAAGGGGAGAGCCACGAGGTTGAGGATCGTTGACCAGACGCAGATCAGCGCGGCACCTTCGAAGGCATCAAGGCCGCTACGCCGGAAGGCGTGGGTATAGACCGCCCAGAGGGTCGCGCCGATGGGCAGGATGGTGAAGCTGATCCAGCCCAGTCCATGGTCGCCGAGATTGGCAAACAACAGCATTGCCCCGCCCGCCAGGATGGCAATCATTCCCAGCTTGCGCCAAACGTCCGGCCGCTCGCCGAGAAATGCCATGCCGATCAAAGCCACGGCGAGTGGCATCAGCCCCGGCAGCAATACACCTGCAGCAGACGCGGGCGTATGGCGCATCCCGAAAGCAACGATCTGGAAGAAGGGGGCGCCCGATCCGAGAACCATCAGGCAGAGCGGTCCCATGGCGCCCTTCGGAAACAGGCCGGTTCGCCACCAGACCGGCGCGAGTGCCAGCGCCGGGATACCATAGCGCAGAAGGCTGAGGTCTAGCGGCCCCAGGCCGGCGCCGACGCTGTGGCGCGTGGACACCAGCCAGGAAGTCCAGATGAGCACCACGGACAGGGCGGACAGCGCCCCAAGCACCGAACGGCGGGAGCCGGGAAGGGGAGAGGTGCCTATGGCGGACATGTCTTTCTCCGGGCTGCGTCTTCTGCGCGCCACTTTAATGCTCCTTCCCGGACGTGTCCTTGCGTAGTTTATCTCCTATCGCTAGCTTCTTGGCAGAATCCCCCATCCAGAGCCGCCGGAGTGATGCATTATGCCAAAGCTGGATAAATTTGATCTTGCGATCCTTGAGCTTCTGCAGGCGGATGCGCGCATGACCAATGTCGAGATTGCCGACAAGGTGGGATTGTCGCAATCGCCTTGTCTCCGGCGAATTCGGCTGATGGAGGAAACCGGCATCATCCGAGGTTATCGCGCCGATCTCGATCGCCGGCTGCTTGGTCTTGAGCTCACGGTCTTTGTCGCCTTCAAGGTAGCGCGTCACACACGCGAAAATGCGGATGCCTTGCACCAGGCCCTGGTCGATATTCCGGAGGTGGTGGCCTGCTACATGATCTCCGGCGAGTCCGACTTCCTCGCCGAAGTGGTGGTGGAGAACCTCGCAGCCTATGAGACGCTGCTGACGGAGAAGCTTCTCGTGCTGCCGAACGTGACGGACATCCGGTCGAGCTTCGCAATCAGGAGCGTGAAGACAGGTGCCCCCCTGAAGCTGCCGGCCCGTGCCTGAAGTCAGTACCATGGGGCCGCATAATCGCGGCGGCCCCATGAAGCGGCCCGCTCAGGCTGGAAAACCCTCCAGCACGATCTTGCCGCGCGCCCGGTTGCTTTCGATGATCTCGTGAGCCTTGAGCAGGTTGCGAGCCGTGATCGGTCCGAGCACCGTGTCGAGCGTTGTGCGTATCCGGCCCGAATCAATCAGCTCCGCGACATGGGATAGCAGCTTGTGTTGTGCATCCATGTCTGCCGTCTCGAACATCGGCCGTGAGAACATGAACTCCCAGTGTAGCGATACGGCCTTCGCCTTGAAGGCCATGATGTCGAACCCTTCCGCGAAGTCGTCGATCAGGCAGATCCGGCCGGCCGGTGCAATGATCTCGGCCATGGCGAGGCGGTGCTGGCCGCTGTGGGTCAAGGAGAAGATGAAGCCCGAGGCGCCGATGCCAAGCGCAGCGTATTCCTCTGCCAATGGTTTGCTGTGATCGATCACATGATCTGCACCCAATGATTTGGCCCACGCGGCGGTTTCCGGCCGGGAGGCCGTGGCGATGACGGTCAGATCCGTCAGCTGCTTGACCAGCTGGATTGCGATCGAGCCGACGCCGCCCGCGCCCCCGGTGATGAGGATCGCGCGTTTCGCGCCCGGCACGGGATCGTTGACCTTGAGTCGGTCGAACAGCGCCTCATAGGCGGTGATGGCGGTCAGTGGCAGGGCGGCGGCCTCGGCAAAGCCGAGCGTCTTCGGCTTGAGGCCGACGATCCGCTCGTCGACGAGATGATATTCGGCATTGGTGCCGGGCCGGCTTATCGCGCCGGCGTAATAGACTTCGTCGCCGGGCTTGAAGAGGGTCACATCCGACCCAACCGCCTTGACCACGCCGGCGGCATCGTAGCCGAGAATGCGGGCCTGGCCGGGCGCAGGGGTGTGGCTCTGACGGACCTTGGTATCGACCGGATTGACCGAAACAGCCTTGATCTCGACCAGAAGGTCGCGGCCGCTCGCTTCCGGCATCGGCAGGTCGATCTCGATGAGGGCCTGATCCGAGGTCACAGGCTGTGGGGAGTAGAATCCGATGGCACGCATGGCGTAGCTCCTGTCTTGCGTTTACACGCCGCCCATTAAGGGCATAGATTAGAGTTCCGCAAGAATGCACATTTTCTGTTTGTAGGCACCAATTTGAGCCTCGGTATCAGAAAGGATACTGCCCATGTCGCGACCACGCGCCAAGATGACCAACAGCTTTCCCGGCTGCCCTGTTGAGACGACGCTGAGCTTTCTCGACGGCAAGTGGAAGGGCGTGATCCTCTATCACCTGCTGACCGACGGCACGCTGCGCTTCAGCGAACTGCGCCGACGTCTCCAGGCCGTCACCCAGCGCATGCTGACAAAGCAGCTGCGTGAACTTGAGGAGCAGGGGCTCGTGACGCGCACCGTCTATCCGGTCGTTCCGCCCCGCGTCGATTACGCGCTAACGCCGCTCGGCCAGAGCCTGCGTCCGGTCATCATGGTGCTCGAGCAATGGGGCAGCCGTCATGTGAAGTGCAAGGACGGCACGCGCACTGTGATTGCGCCTGATGCGATCGAGGAGGCGGCCTCAGCCGCGTGACGGCTTCTTTTCGAGCGCGACCGAGATCAGGAAGATGATGAGGCCAAAGGCCGAGAGAACCGAGCCGACATAACCGGTGGCGCCATAGCCATAGCCTGCAGCAATCACCAGGCCTCCCAGCCAGGCGCCGAGCGCGTTGGCGATGTTGAAGGCGGAGTGATTGGTCGCGGCGGCGAGCGTTTGGGCGTCTGCCGCGACATCCATCAGCCGGGTCTGGACGGCCGGGCAGGCGGCAAAGCCGCAGCCGGTGAGGAAGACGCAGATGCACAGCATGATGGGATTGTGCGCGGTCAGTGAAAAGACCGCCATCAGCGCGATGTTGAAGGCGAGCATCCCGCCGATCGTGCCTTTCAGCGAATAATCCGCCATTCGGCTGCCAAGGATATTGCCGACATTCATGCCGATGCCGAAGAGCGCCAGCACCACGGCAACCATGCTGGCCGAGAGCCCGACCGTGTCCGTCACCGTCTTGGCGATGTAACTGAAGATCGCGAACATGCCGCCGAAGCCGACCGCGGCCACCCCGAACGACAGCCAGACCTGCAGGCGTCCGAATGCGGAGAGTTCGCGGCGGATGCTCGCACCCTCAGCCACTTCGTCCTTCGGCAGGTAGAGCGCAATCAGCGCCACCGTGATTGCGCCGATCGCAGCGACCATCAGGAAGGCCGCGCGCCAGCTCATCAACTGGCCGAGGAAGGTGGCAATCGGCGTGCCCACCAGCGTGGCGATGGTGAGGCCGAGCATGACGCGGCCTACGGCCCGCACGCGACGGTGCGGCGGTGCCATGGAGGCGGCAACCAGGGCAGCGACGCCAAAATAGGCGCCGTGCGGCAGACCGGTGACGAACCGCAGGATGGTGAAGGTCGAGAACTCTGTGGCAAGTGCACTGGCGAAGTTGCCCATGGCGAAGAGACCCATGAGCAATAGGAGCAGTGTCTTGCGCGGAAGCTTGGCGGCGAGCGCCGCAATGATCGGCGCGCCGATGACGACACCGAGCGCGTAGGCGCTGATGACATGCCCCGCCTGGGGCACACTCACATCATAGGTCTGCGCTACTTCGGGCAGGAGCCCCATGATGACGAACTCGCCGGTACCGATTCCAAAGCCGCCGGCAGCGAGCGCAAGCTCGATCAACGCAATCGTTGTCGGCGTCAGGGCCGGGGACTGCTGCACCGGTGTGGCGTGGGACGGGGCGATGTCGGTCATGAAAACACCATGGGCCGGCACGAGTGTGGTGCCGCGCAAATGCGCTTCCGAGGAAGCCGGGATGAAAAGGGGAGCCGTCAGGCCGCTTGGAAAGGAGAATTGTTGTTTATCATATCCGTGTGCGCTGCGGCAAAGGCTTTTGCTCGCGGCCTTGAAAATTGCTCGCGCCCTATCGATCTGCAGGCATAACTCGAAACTTTTGGAACGTCGGCACGTTCTGGGCTTTGGCCTGCACGGGGCCGCGAGAGGACGAAATGAAAATCAAGGCGGTACTCAATCGCGACGGTGGCACCTTCAAGACTACCGACATGCAGGCCTATTGCGAAAGCGCGACGCGTGCCTTTGCCGAAAAGGGGCATGAGCTGGTTTGCGCCGTCGTGGCCGGTGAGGAGATCGTGGAGACGCTCGAAAACGCGAGCCGGGAAGAGGGGCTCGAAGCGCTGTTGGCGGGCGGAGGCGACGGGACGATCTCCACGGCTGCGGGCATTGCCTGGAAGGCGGGCCTGCCGCTCGGCATCATCCCGGCCGGCACGATGAACCTTTTTGCCCGCTCGCTGAAGCTGCCGCTCGATATCTGGAAGGTTCTCGACCAGCTCGCTGACGCCACCATTGCCGAGGTGGATATCGCCACCGCCAACGGCCGGCCCTTCGTGCATCAGTTCTCCGCCGGCCTGCATGCCCGCATGGTGCGCATGCGCAACCAGATGAACTTCGCCTCGCGCATCGGCAAGATCCGGGCCAGCACCAGCGCTGCCTTCGGCGTCATGCTCGATCCGCCCCGTTTCGAGGTCATCTTCGATATCGATGGCGATGGTGGGAGCGACGAACGGCCGGTTTCAGCGATTTCCGTGTCCAACAATCCGCTGGGCAACAACTCGCTGTTCTTTGCCGATCGCGTCGATACCGGCAAGCTCGGCGTCTATCTCGCGGATCCACTGGAGCCGACGGGGGTCGGCCTGCTGGCCTTCGATATCCTGCGCGGGCGCTTCAAGGACAATGAGGCAGTGACCGCCTCGACGGCGGAGAAGGTGCATCTGCACTTCCCCAACCATCGCAAGGGGGCGGCCTGCGTGCTCGACGGCGAGCTTCTGCGCATGCCGGCCGATGTCGAGATCCGCATCCACGCCGGCGAGCTCAAGGTGCTCGTGCCGCCGGAACAGCCGGCAGCGTGAGGATTAGGCGCCCGGAAGAGCCGGGCGCCGCCGGCATCAATGGCTGAAGGCCGCCGCGATCAGATCGCGGGTATAGGCTTCCTGCGGATGGTCGAAGATCGCCTCCGTATCGCCCTGCTCGACGATCTTGCCGTTCCTCATCACCACCACATGGTCCGACATCGCCCGGATGACCGAAAGGTCGTGGCTGATGAAGACGTAAGACAGGCCATGCTTGTCCTGCAGGTCGCGCAACAGCTCGATCACCTGACGCTGGACCGAGCGGTCGAGCGCCGAGGTCGGCTCGTCGAGGATGACCACCTTGGGCTTGAGGATCATCGAGCGCGCGATGGCGATACGCTGGCGCTGGCCGCCGGAGAACTCGTGCGGATAGCGGTTGCGGGCTGCCGGATCGAGCCCGACTTCCTTGAGCGCCGCAATCGCCCGCGCGTCGCGTTCGGCCCGCGAAAGCTGCGGCTCATGCACATAGAGACCCTCCGTGATGATCTCGCCGACCGTCTGGCGCGGCGAGAGTGAACCGTAGGGGTCCTGGAAGACGAGCTGCAACTGTCGGCGGAAGGGCCGCATGCCGGCCCGGTCGAGGTTCGAGATATCGGCGGTCTCGAAGCGGAAGGCGCCGTCGGCGGCGAGTAGCTTCAGCAGCGCGCGACCGAGCGTCGACTTCCCCGAGCCGGATTCGCCGACAATGCCGATGGTCTGGCCCTGGCGCAGCCGGATGCTCACCTTGTCCACCGCCCGGAATGTGCGGTTCGGACGCAGGAAGCCGCCACCGCCGGTGTCGAAATCGACGGTAACGTTGCGGCCTTCGAGCACGACAGGCGCGTCATCGGCCGGCGCTGCCTTGGTGCCCGTCGGTTCAGCCGCGAGCAGCATCTTGGTATACTCATGCTGTGCATTGCCGAAGATGGCGTCGCGTGTGCCCTGTTCGACGATCTCGCCTTTGCGCATCACCGTCACCCGGTCGGCGACGTGTTTGACCACGCCGAGGTCATGCGTGATCAATACGATCGCCATGCCGAAACGCTTTTGCAGATCGGCGAGCAAAGTAAGGATCTGCGCCTGGATGGTGACGTCGAGAGCGGTGGTCGGTTCGTCGGCGATCAGCACGTCGGGCTCGTTGGCGAGCGCCATGGCGATCATGACGCGCTGGCGCTGGCCGCCGGACATTTCATGCGGATAGCTGTCGATGCGCCGCTCGGGATCCGGAATGCCGACGAGCTTCAAGAGTTCCAGCACGCGGGCGCGTGCTGCGCTCTTGCTCAGACCCCTATGATGGATGAGCGGCTCGGCGATCTGCCGGCCGATCCGGTAGAGCGGATCGAGCGAGGTCATCGGCTCCTGAAAGATCATGGTGATCTTGGAGCCGCGCACCTTGTTGAGCGTCGAGAGTGGCTGGCCGACGAGGTTGGTGCCGCCATAGACGGCTTCGCCGGAGACGCTGCCGTTTTTGGCGAGCAGACCCATGATGCCCATCATCGTCTGGCTCTTGCCGGAGCCGGACTCACCGACGATGGCAAGCGTCTCGCCCTTCTTGACGTCGAAGCTGATGCCCTTGACCGCCTCCACGGTTCCGTCGGGCGTTTGGAAGGTGACCTTGAGGTCGTTGACGGTGAGGACCGGTGTCATCTGGTTGGTCTCCATTTCAGCGATCCTTCGGGTCGAGCGCATCGCGCAGACCATCGCCCACGAAGTTCAGCGAAAATAGCGTGGCGACGAAGAAGATCGACGGGAAGATCAGAAGCCAGGGTGCGCTCTGCATGTTGGCCGCCCCCTCCGAGATCAGCGTGCCCCAGCTCGCAAGCGGCGCCTGGACGCCAAGTCCAAGGAAGGACAGGAAGCTTTCCGTCAGGATCACCTGCGGCACGACAACGGTGACGAAGACGATAACCGGACCGATCGTGTTCGGAATGATGTGCCGGCGGATGATCTGCCAGTCGGTGAGGCCGAGGGCTTCCGCAGCACCAACGAATTCCCGGCGCTTGAGCGAAAGCGTCTGCCCGCGCACGATGCGGGCCATTTCCAGCCATTGCACAGCCCCGATCACGACGAAGATCAGCACTACGGACCGTCCGAAGAAGACGACGAGGACCACGACGAGGAAGACGAAAGGCAGGGAATAGAGGATTTCGACGAAACGCATCATCACGTTGTCGATCCGCCCTCCGAGATAGCCGGAGGTTGCCCCATAGATGACCCCGATGCCAAGCGAGACGAGGCTGGCGGCGAGGCCTACGGCAATCGAGATCTGGCCGCCGAGCATGACGCGGACGAGAAGGTCACGGCCATTGGTATCGGTGCCGAAGGGGAAGGTGACCTGGTCGACCTGGCCGCTGACGGTCATCGACCGCCCGTCTTCAGATGTTTCCACCACCTCGGTGTTCCGGAACTCATTGTTGCGGTCGAAATAGCGGATCGCGCGGGGGTCGATTGCCCTTTCCGAGCTGATGACGGCGGTGAAGGTGCCGCTCTCGACTTCAAAGCTGTCGAGATTGACACGCGCACGCTTGGCGATGCCTTCCGCAACATCCTGCAGGGACTGCGGATCGGGCCGCGGCGTGAGGCTTGGCGGCACGGTGACGTAGGATGAGAAGACCTGGTCATAGGTATGCGGCACGAAAAACGGGCCGACATAGGAAAACAGAGCGATGAACGCGAGCATGACGCAGCCGGCCATGGCCGCCTTGTTGCGCTTGAAGCGCATCATCGCGAGCTGGGTGAGGCTGCGCCCGGCAACTTCGCCGGTCTGGACGGTGGTGATATCAGTCATTGCGAACCCTCGGATCGAGCAGGCCGTAGGCGATGTCGACGAGCAGGTTGAAGAGGATCACGAACACGGCAACGAGGATGACGGTGCCCATGACGAGGGGATAGTCGCGGTTGAGCGCGCCGAGCACGAAGTAGCGGCCGACCCCGGGGATGGTGAAGATCGTCTCGATGACGGCCGAGCCGGTCAACAGGGCTGCGGCGCAAGGCGCGAGGTACGAGACGACCGGTAGCATTGCGCCGCGCAGCGCGTGGGTGATGACGACCACCCTCGGCGGCAGGCCATACGCACGTGCCGTGCGGATATGGTCGGTGTGAAGTGCTTCGATCATTGCGCCACGCGTCAGGCGCGCGAAGACCGCAAGCTGCGGGAGGGCAAGCGCAATGACGGGCAAGAGCAGGAAGCGGAAGGAGCCATCGCCCCAGCTTCCGGCCGGAAGCCAGGAGAGCATTACGGCAAAGATCAGCGTCAGAACCGGGCCGACGACGAAGTTCGGCACAGTGACGCCAATCGTCGCGAAGGACATCAGGATGAAGTCGATGATGCCGTTCTGGCGCAGCGCTGCGATCGTGCCAAGCGTCACGCCGCCGATCAGCGCGAGTAGGATGGCATAGGCACCGAGCTCGACGGAATAGGGCAGGGCCTTTCCGATCAGCTCCGAGACGGTGTTGTCCTTGTAGATAAAACTGGGGCCGAGATCGCCTGTCAGAGCATTGCCGAGATAGCTCAGATACTGGCTGAACAATGGCTGATCCAGCTTGTAGGTGGCCATGATGTTGGCCATCGTCTGGGGCGGCAGCGGGCGCTCGAGATTGAAGGGGCCGCCGGGCGCAAACCGCATCAGGAAGAATGAAATGGTAACGACGATGAAGATCGTCGGGACGGCACTCATAAGCCGCCGCAGCACGAAGGAAATCATGTCCTGCTCCTAAAAGGAACGACGCGCGGCAGCACCGTGCGTCGTTCCATTCTTCAGTTGAACCAGATTACTCGGCAACGCTCAGGAAGCGGCTGAGATGCTGGTTGGCAGCATTGTCGTGCCAGCCCTGGACGCGGTCGGACACGAGCCACAGGTCCGCCTGGGTCAGGAAGGGAGCTATCGGCTGATCGCGCATCAGGATCGCTTCGGCGTCATGCAGGATCTTGTTGCGGGCTTCCGGATCGGTTTCCTCATAGGACTTCGCCATCAGGGCATCGAATTCCGGGTTGTTGTACTTGCCGTAGTTGAAGGTCTTGTTGGTCGAGACGTTCAGCGCCAGGAAGTTTTCCGCATCGGCATAGTCGGCAACCCAGCCGGCACGCGCGACGTTGAAGGCGCCGCCTTCCTGCAGGTAGGCGTAGTGCGAGGCCACGTCGAGATTGGTCATGGTGACGTTGGCGCCGAAGGTGTTCTTCCACATGTCGGCAACGGCGGTGGCCACGCGCTCGTGGTTCGGGTTGGTGTTGTAGCGGATCTCGATGTTGAGCGGCTTGCCACCTTCACCGTAACCGGCTTCCTTCATCAGTTCGACGGCCTTATCCTCGCGGTCGAGCTGCGACATGTCGGCGAAGTCGGCGCGGGCCGGCTCATAGCTGCCAATGCCCGGAGGCGTCAGCGAATAGGCCGGGATCTGCGAACCGGAATAGATCTCTTCAGCGAGGAAGTCGCGGTCAACGGCCATGGAGAGTGCCTGCCGGACGCGAACGTCGTTGTAGGGCTCCTGGCGATTGTCGAAGACGTAGTAGTAGGTGGCGGTCGTCGGCGAAACACGAACCTGCTCGCCATAGCTTTCCTTCAGGCGGTCGATCTGATCGGCCGAGAAGTTGTAGGCCAGGTCCATTTCCTTGGCTTCGAAGCGACGAACCGAAGCGGCCTGGTCGTCGATCGGGTAGAAGATGACCTTGTCGATCTTGGTATTGGCAGCATCCCAATGGTGTTCGTTCTTGACGACCACGAGGTTGTCGTTCGGCACGTGGCTTTCGAGCTTGTAGGCGCCGTTGGACACCATCACGCCAGGCTTGACGAAATCGGCGCCGGCCTTCTCGAAGTTGGCCTTCGACAGCGGCAGCGCCGTCTGGTGGGCGAGCAGCTCGGCGAAGAACGGGGTCGGGCGCTCCAGGGTGATTTCCAGCGTCTTCGCATCCACGGCTTTCACGCCCAGCTGGTCCACGGGAACTTCGCCCTTATTGACCTTCTCGGCATTCTTGATCGGATAGAGGATCGACGCATATTCGGCGGCAGTCTTCGGATCTTCTGCGCGCTGATAGGAGAAGACGAAGTCTTCCGCCGTTACCGGCGAACCGTCGGACCACTTGGCGTTTTCACGGATCTTGAAGGTGTAGACGGTGCCGTCTTCGGAAACTTCCCAGCTTTCGGCAGCGCCGGGCACGATTTCGCCCTTCGCGTCATAGATCGTCAGGCCTTCGTAAAGGTCCTTCAGGATGAACTCTTCGATGTTGATCGAGGTGTGGTGCTGGTCGAGCGTCTGCGGCTCGCCGGAATTGCCGCGATGAAGAACGACTTCGGCCAGGGCCTGGCTCGCGCCGAACATCAGCGAGGTCAGGAGGAGTGAGGTGCCGAGCAACCGGCGCGTCTGGATAGACATGGTTTGGAACTCCCAGTTCACGTTAACGAAAACGGACAGAAGAGTATTCAAGATGGCCTGACAACCCGCATTTTTTACGGCAACCCCATTTTTGGGGTGGAAATATGAGCGACCCCCTGTGACTTGGCACGAAGATTTCGTGTGACCGTTTTATGACGAAATAAAATTATCGCGCCATCGACTGTGCAAAATGCGACAGAGGCGGCTCAAAGGCCGCCCCTGCTGGATGTTTGACGACGTTGGGACACGGTCGAGGATCAGATCCGCGGCAGATAGGTCTGGTAGTCGAAGCTCGATACGGTGCGCAGATAGGCCATCGCCTCCTTGCGCTTGGTGTCGCCATAGATGCGCTGGTATTCGGCACCGAAGATGTCCCTGACGAAGGCGGAGGCGCGGAAACGTTCGACGGCGGTCAGGAAGTCATAAGTCAGCATGTCGGGGTTTTCAGGCGCGCTGTCGGGCGTGGTGACCGGGCCGGGATCGAGATCTTCGTCAAGCCCGAGCAGGATACCGCCGAGGATGGCGGCGAGCAGCAGATGTGGATTGGCGTCGGCGCCGGCCACGCGATGTTCGATGCGGGCGGCGGGGCCCTCCTTGTCGGGAATACGGATCGCTGTGCCGCGATTGCCGAAACCCCAGTCGATCTTGTCGGGCGCAAACGAGCCCGGCTGGAAGCGGCGATAGGAATTGGCAAAGGGCGCGAAGATCAGCTGCGCATCCTGCATGCTCTTCAGCATGCCGGCGGTGATCGACTTCAGCTTCACCGGATCTCCGCCCTTTGCGTCGAGGATGTTTTTCCCGTCCTTGTCGATGATCGAGGCATGCACATGAAGCCCGGAGCCGGCGTGGTCACCGTAGGGCTTGGCCATGCAGGTGGCCTTGAAGCCGTGACGGCGCGCGGCGAAATCGACGACGCGCTTCAGATAGATGCAGTCGTCGGCAGCCGCCATCGCATCCGGCTTGTGCAGCAGGTTCACCTCGAACTGGCCGGGGCCGAATTCGGCCGTCGTGGCATCGGCCGGCAGGCCCATGTGGTCGCAGTATTCACGTACGGTTTCGAGAAAATCTTCCATCGCAGCGGTCGCCCGCATGTCATAGAGCTGGTAGCCCTCGACCTCGCCGTTCATGACCAGCGCCTTCGGCGGCATCGGTATGCCGGTTTCTCGGTAATCCGGCTCCATCACATAGAATTCTAGCTCGGTGGCAACGACCGGCGTCAGGCCCTTCTCCTCGAAGCGCTTCAAGACACTGGCCAGGATGGCGCGCGGGCAGACGTAATGCGGCTCTCCATCAAGCGTGTGCATGGTCGCCAGCACCTGCTTGGAACCTACAGGTCCCCAGGGCAGGGTGGTCAGCGAATTCTTGTCCGGCATGCAGATGCCGTCCGGATCGCCGAGTGTGAGAGAGATCCTGGTGATGTCGTCATTGTCGTCGCCCCAGATGTCGAGAGACTGGGTGGAGGCCGGCAGGCGCACGGTGTTCTTCCAGACCTTGTCCTCGGCTTTCAGCGGGATCATCTTGCCGCGCAGGTCGCCGTTCATGCCGACCAGCAGCACCTCGATGCGCGCGGAAGGGTCGGCTGCGGTCTGATCGGCGGCCTCGGTGGATGCAGTCATGGATGGAACTCTCGTTGGCTTGAAGGTCGGATTTGGCCGGAGGAACGCGGCAATCGGTGCCTTGCCAAACGCGTTTTGGGCGGTCATGTTCGTAGCCGATAATGTTCCGCCTTTCAATGCGGGGCAAGGCAGGCACGCGGACCAAGTTTGGCCGTGAAAGCAAGAGCTTCCGCCCCGATCGAGGATCCGACCCATGAACAAGCCGCTGACCGCCGTCTCCAACCTCGGTGCCATCGACGCTGCTCACCATCTTCATCCCTTCTCGGACATGAAGAAGCTGAATGCAGCCGGCACCAAGATCATCACCCGTGCGGAGGGTGTGCATATCTGGGATGCGACGGGTAAGCAGTATCTCGACGCGTTTGCCGGCCTCTGGTGCGTCAATGTCGGCTATGGCCGCAAGTCGATTGCCGATGCGGCCTATGCGCAGATGCTGGAACTGCCCTATTACAACACCTTCTTTGGCACCACGACACCGCCGACCACGCTGCTCGCCCAGAAGATTGCGGAGAAGACCGGCCCAAAGCTGAACCGCGTCTTCTTCTCCAATTCCGGCTCGGAAGCCTCGGACACCTGGTTCCGTATGGCGCGCGTCTACTGGAAGGCGCTCGGCCATGAGACGAAGACGCAGGTCATCGCCCGCAAGAACGCCTATCATGGCTCGACCGTCGCCGGCGCCTCGCTGGGCGGGATGAAGTGGATGCATGAGCAGGGCAACCTGCCGATCGAGGGCATCCACCACATCAACCAGCCCTACTGGTATGCAGAAGGCGGCGATCTCTCGCCGGAAGACTTCGGCGTGAAGGTCGCCCGGGAACTCGAGGAAAAGATCCTCGAACTCGGCGAGGAGAATGTCGCAGCCTTCGTCGCCGAGCCGATCCAGGGGGCCGGCGGCGTCATCGTGCCGCCCTCGACCTACTGGCCGGAAATCAAGCGCATCTGCGCCAAGTATCAGATCCTGCTCGTCGCCGACGAGGTCATCTCGGGCTTTGGTCGGCTGGGTTCGTGGTTCGGCCATCAGCATTACGATTTCGAGCCGGACCTCGCGCCGATCGCCAAGGGTCTGTCGTCCGGTTATCTGCCGATCGGTGGGGTACTCGTCTCCGACCGCGTGGCGGAGGTCATGGTCAACGAGCTTGGCGACTTCTACCACGGCTACACCTATTCCGGTCACCCGGTGGCGGCAGCGGCAGCGCTTGAAAACATTCGCATCATCGAGGAAGAAGGTCTGGTCGAGCGCGTGCGCGACGACACCGGCCCTTATCTTGCGCAGGCGCTTGCCTCGCTCACCGACCACGAACTCGTCGGCGAAGCCGTCAGCGTCGGCCTGATGGGCGCCGTCCAGATCGCGGCCGACAAGGCCACGCGCCGCCGCTTCAAGAAGCCGGACGACACCGGCACCGCCGTCCGCAACCAGTGCGTCAACGCCGGCGTGGTGCTCCGCGCTACCGGCGACCGCATGCTCTTCTCGCCGCCGCTGATCATCTCGCGCGCCGAGATCGACCAGGCGGTCGACACACTGCGCAATGGTCTGGACTGGCTGAAGGACAATCGCGGCGAGGGGTGAGACCAATCGCAAGCACAGGGGGCGCCGGCGGGACCGGCGCCTTTTGCCTCATGGCATGAACTGCCCGCCGTTCACGTCGATGGTCTGGCCTGTGATGTAGCCTGAGAACATCGGCGAGGCGAGGAAGAGATAGGCACCAACGCAGTCGGCCGGTGTACCCGTGCGCTTGAGCGGCACGCTGCCGGCCACTTGGTCGAGCTGGCCGGGCAGGGCATATTTGTCCTGGAAGGGCGTGGTGATGACCCCGGGTGCCACCGCATTGACGCGGATATTGTATTTGCCGAATTCCAGCGCCATGCCCTTGGTGACAGCGCCGACAAAGGCCTTTGACGAGCCATAGACACCCGAACCCGCCGTGCCACCGGTGCGGGCGGCGACCGAAGTCGTATTGATGATGAAGCCGCCGTGCGCCTTCATGTGGCCAACGGCAGCCTGGCTCGCCGCCAGCACCGAACGCGCGTTGACGTCCATCACCTTGTCGTAATGCGCGTCGGTCATCTCCTCGTAGAGCACGCGTGAGATCATGCTGCCGGCATTGTTGATCAACCCGTCGAGGCGGCCGAAGCTCTTTGCTACATGGCCGACGGCTTCGATCATGGCCTCGGACGACGCGGCATCGGCCTTGACCAGCACGACGCTTCCGCCGTCCTCCTCGATGTCTTTGGCGATCGCATGGGCGGCTTCGGCATTGGAGTTGTAGTGCAGCCCCACGAGAGCGCCCTGGGCCGCAAAGGCCCGGGCGAGCGCCTCGCCGATGCCGCTCGAAGCGCCGGTGATGAGCACGGCCTTGCCGGTGAGATCGGGGATGGTGAGTGTCTTCATGGCGAGGTCCTCCTGTTGTCCGACAAGCTTAGAGCGGCCTCGCCATCATCTGGCAAGGCCGCTCTCGGTCTCATCGGTCTACCTGGTGCGGATCAGGCGGATTTCCAGTCGAAGGGTAGCGGCGCCTCGCGAAAGGCGAAGCGGTCGAGATGGCTTGATACCACGCCCTTCATCCGTTCCAGGACGTCAGGCGAAGTGGCCTCGATCTCCACGGTGAGGGCCCGAGCGTCAGAGGTCATCACGGCGGTGCCTTCTGCAAACTTTACCACGCCCTTCTGTTCGGTCAGGTTGACCTCCAGCTTGTGGGCCCAGTGCTTGCAGAGCTGTTGGACATATTTCCAGCCGCTTTCGGTCGGGACGACCGCGATTGCTTTTGCCATGATCAGAGCCTTTCGATCTTGCCGACCGCCTCGTCGAGGATGCGGGCGACTTCCAGTTGGGTTTCGCGTGTCGTGCCTTCGCGCGACAGACAATCATGCAGGGCCTGCTTGAGATTGCCCATCGCACGACGAACCGGGGCGGCATCGGTGCGTTCGCTCACTCGTGCAAGAGCGGTCAGTCGGCCGATGGCGACCGCCACCTCGTCGGCGCGCTCGTCCAGGTGGGCGCGGCCTGCCTCGGTGATGGCGAGCAGCTTGCGGGGGCCATCGCTTGCCTGTTCTTCCGCCAGTCCCATGTCGAGCAGCAGCGTCATCGTGGGATAGACGACGCCGGGCGAGGGCGCATAAGCGCCGCCGGACAGGGCCTCGATCTCGCGGATCAGGTCGTAACCATGCCGCGGCTGATCGCCGATCAGCTTCAGGAGGACGAGGCGCAGTTCGCCTCCATCGAACATGCGGCGTCGCTCGCCACGTCCGCGCGGACCGCCCATCGGGCCGCCAAAGGGTCCGCCACCGCCATGGCGCATCGCAACCATGGCCCGGCGTAAGGCATGGAAGGCATTGCCGCGTTCTTCGCGGCTGTAATGGCAATGTCTCATGATGTGTTCCTTCGCAGTTGTAATTGCATCTAAGATATATCTTAGGGAGATCTTTGCAAGAGGGGCATGAGAAATTTTGCAAATTGAAGCCGCTTGGGCAGACGTCCGCAGACGCCTATGATGTGGAGGGGATTCGCGAACGGAAAGGGTTAGGCGATGGGCGAGAAGCGGCACGAATACAGGGTGACGGTCACCTGGCAGGGCAATGCCGGAACAGGCACATCCGGCTATCGCGACTACGGCCGCGACCACCTGATCTCCGCCGACGGCAAGCCGGATATACTTGCCTCGGCCGATCCGGCATTCCGCGGCGATCCCGCCCGATGGAACCCGGAGGACCTTCTCGTCGCCTCACTCTCGGCCTGTCACAAGCTCTGGTACCTGCACTTCTGTGCCGTCTCCGGCGTCATCGTCACGGCCTACGAGGACCACGCCGAAGGCGTGATGGAGATGGACGCCGACGGCACAGGCCGCTTCGTCGATGTCGTGCTGAGACCACGCGTTACCATCAAGCGCGGCACCTTTCCGGAACTGGCGCTCGAACTACACGGCGACGCCCACGAAAAATGCTTCATCGCCAATTCCGTGAATTTTCCGGTGCGCTGTGAGGCAGAGATCGTGGAGGTTTGAAGGAAACGCACGTGTAGGACGGGTCAGCCGGTTACGGCTGGTCCAGAACCGCAGCGACAGGGCGGCGCGGCGAATACGGCAGATCCGCCCCATAACCGAACCGCATCATGATGTCGGGGCGAATGCCCGCCTCGCCGATCAGGCTGTAGAGTTGCGACCGCAATGCCTTGACCTCGACCGGCTGGTTGATGAAAGCATGTTTGAGGCCCGAAAGCGTGGCAGCAAGCGCAAAGCGCTGGCAGGCGCGGCCGACCGCCACCCAATGCTGCCTGTCCTCGCGCTCGCCGAGAAAGACGGCAATGGCGGCGGAACTGTCGATCTGACGGGCAAATCGATCGTTTTCGGCGGCAGCGGAGAAAAATGCATCGAAAGCAGGCCCGCCAAGGATGCCTGGCAGGACAGGGTTGCCGCTTGAGGCTGAGAAGAGACCATCGCCCTTCTCCATGGCATTCCGGGGATTGAATCGCAGCCAGTGCTTCAGTTCGTCAATGAAGGCCTGATCCAGCATCTGCTGGTCATTGCCGGCAACGACCAGGTCACGCAACTGATCAAGCAACCGGCGCTCGGTGACGACCACCATGCGGACACCCGGTATTGCCGCCGCACGAGTCAGGCTGTCGAGAACGCCGGCGGGCACGGGCCGACCATCATAGACGGCACGGGTCGATTGCCTCTTGGGAATGGCAGCAAACAGCGGATCCTGAACAGGTCTTCCAACCGACTGGCGAAACTCGATCCGGCCTTCGGCATCGACGTCGGCAGCACCTGGCTTTCCGGCAGCTGCGGCTGCCAATGCCAGGTTCTCCGTGGCGCAGCCGAGGCTGACAAACATATGGTGATCATCCGGATCGACGGCGGGGGTCGCCCGAGAAGGGTCGGCGCGGATGGTGATTACGCTGTCGGTTATTAGAAAGCGCCAGGGCTGGGTGTTGTGGCCATTGGCAGCCAATGTTGCATAGCGGACGAGATCTCCGGCAACGCCGTCGACCGACAGCGGCCGTCGAATGTCGGCCGTATAGCGGTCGTAGTCCGCCATGGAGCCGATTGCCGAGCGCCAGCCATAGGCACCGAGCCCGCCCGCCAGCAGCACTCCGCCAGCGCCAAGAAGGAAATCGCGTCTGGTCATCGGTTCACCCTTTCGCCACGACTCTACGGCAGCACGCGGGATCCTCCTTGAGCCACATCAAGTCTCGCGTCCTGCGCGTCCGAAAAGGTCCCCCGCGCAAAGGGACCTCTGGCCTGCCGCGACGCAGGATCGAGCAGGAGATCAGCGACCGGGCGTGAACAGGTTTTGGGAAAGAGCCCGCGCGGCGCGCGAGGCTCCGCACCACTCAGCGTCGGATCAGGATGTAGTGAAAGGCCGGTGCCGGGCGGTCCGGGTGTCCCGTAAAGGGCAGGGTAATTTCGTGAGCAGCCGCTTGCCCCACCTCAGCACCAATCTGCGTCTTGGCCCAATCCACCAGCGCGCCGGGTGGTGACGCAGCGTCGCCACGCCAGACCAGCGCGACAGGTCCCGTGGACGACAGGTCGCTGGGGCTTTGCAGGTTGAGGAACTGGGTGGAAATCACGCGAGCATCTGGCCAGCGCATTTTCAGGTTGCCGGCTGTTGTCCAGTCAGGGGCCGCAATCATGGCCGGGGCCAACCGTTCGCGCTCGGTGAAGACCTCGCGAAAGGCGTCGTAGGGCTGCTGATAATGCGAGGTCGAACGGGAACCCGCGATGAACGTGGCGACCGGCAGGAGAATGATGATCCCGAGCGCAACTGGCATCAGCCGCCGGAGCCCGGCTTCAGGGTTGAGACCCTGGGCCTCGAGTTTCAGCGCGAGATAGAGCGGCAGCATCTGGAGCAGTGGAAGCATCCAGCGATCGCGGATCGTCGTGAAGGTAACGGCAAGGATCAGGATGATGAGGATCACCAGGATGGTAGCGAGGAAGCTGCCGATGAAACGGCTTTCGACCGTGCCGGATCTCCATGCCTTCGGCGCATCTTTGCCGGAGGCGAGCCCGAGTGCTGCGAGCGCCGGCGCGGCGATCACCAGCGTGATGACGAGGAGATTGCCGAGGCCGATCGCGATCTCGCCCAGCCGGCTGGCGCCGCCTGCCTCTTCGCCCATGCGGGCGACCGTCACGGACGATGCGACTTTCAGGTTCTCGATGAACCACAGGGCATGCGGCAGGACGATGAGCGCGGCTATGGCCGCTGCGGCCAAGATGCGCCAATCAAGGATGCGGGCACGGCCGGCTGGATGAAGCAGGACCGCGACGCAGAGGGCTGGCAGGAACAGCGCGAAATTATACTTGGTGAGCATTCCAAGGCCAATTGCGGCCCCGAGAAGCAGGTAGTTCCGCAGGGTTGGCGCTCGCAGCACCAGGACAGCCGCGATCATCAGCAGATTCAGCATCAGCATGGTGGCTGTCGTATGCGTCAAGTCACGCTGGGCCTGCCAGAACATCTGCGGAATGAGGAAGAGGCCGAGCGTCGCGAGAACTGCGAAGGACCTGTCTTTCACCAGCATCCGCGCGAGCAGATAGTAGGTGCCGATGATCGAAAACAGCACGATCGATTTCAGCACCGCCAGCCCGACGAGATAATCGTTGACGAGGGCGAAGATCAGTTGCTGTAACCAGTTGTAGAGCGGTGGCTGGGCGTCGTAACCGGCGGCAAGCCATTGCGACAGAAAGACCTGCTGAGCCTCGTCGATGCGCAAGCCGTCCGGCAACAAGAGCCGAACGACGATCTGGCAGAGGTAGTAGAGTGCGAAGATCCAGAGGATCGAAGGCGCCAGGCGCGATATTCGTTCATTCCAACCGGACAAGGTCAGTCGCCCTTCTGAAACACCGTCCGCACGATGTAGTTCGGCTGCGCATCGTCACGGTAATAGGTCCTGGCGATCATTTCGGCGAGAATGCCGGTGGTGATCAGCTGCACCGAGGACAGGAAAAGCATGAAGCCGAGGATCAGGAGCGGCCGGCCGCCGATATCCTCGCCGAAGACGACCTTCTCGATGAACAGCCAGGCGAGGATCAGAGCGCTCAAGAAGCCGGTGCCCAGCCCGAGCGACCCGAAGAAATGCCCGGGACGCGCCTTGTAGCGCATGAAGAACATCACCGACAGCAGGTCGAGGATCACCCGGAAGGTGCGTGAAATGCCGTATTTCGATGTGCCGTGCTGGCGGGCGTGATGGGTTACCTCCATTTCGCCGATGCGCGAGCTGGGAACGACGCTGGCAACCCAGGCCGGGATGAAGCGATGCATCTCGCCCATCAGCTTCACCTGCTTGATGACCGAGGCGCGGTAGATCTTCAGGCTGCAGCCATAGTCGTGCAGCTTCACGCCGGTGATCCGGCCGATGAGGTAATTGGCGCACCAGGACGGTATCTTGCGCAGGACGAGGCCATCCTTGCGGTTCTTGCGCCAGCCGACGAGCAGGTCGAGCTCGCGCTCTTCGAGCGCCTTGACCATCGAGGGGATGTCCTTCGGATCGTTCTGCAGATCGCCGTCGAGGGTCGCGATCAGACGGCCGCGAGCCGTGTCGATGCCGGCCTGCATGGCGGCCGTTTGGCCGAAATTGCGCTGCAGTTCGACGATCTTGAGATCTAGTCCGGGGCGAGAGAGATAAGCGCGGGCGGTCACGAGCGTCCGGTCGGCGCTGCCGTCATCCACCAGCACCAGTTCCCAGCTGCCGGGATAAGCTCCCATGGCTTCCAGGATACGCTCGATCAGGGGGCCGACGCTTTCTTCTTCATTGAAGATCGGCACCACCAGGGAGAGGTCGGGAGCCGTCGCCACAGTGTTGCTCTCGAGGCTCGTTTCGATCATCGCACTCACGCATAAACTCCATGTCGCGCCGGTGGTCCGTGACAGCCCTTTCGTGCTAAGGCCGGCCGGAACCAAGTGTGGGTGCACGACTATATGAAATCGAATCAGGATGCCAGCCGGGAGCCGTGGTTGCGGCGCAATCGCATGTGGCTCGTGACCGCAGCGACACTGGTCGCCTATACGGCATTCCTTCAGGTTGCCTTCGGCATACCGGCATTGGCGTTGCAACTCTCCGATATCGGTGTCTGGCCTCTTCTCGGGGCCCTGACTCTGCTGGTCATGACCTACGCCGTCCGCTGCTGGCGCGTCGCCGATTACTTTCCCCGCGAGACACAAGGCCGGTTCCGCCAGCTTCTTCGACTGACGCTGGTCCACAATCTGCTCAATGTGATGCTGCCGCTGCGATCGGGTGAGGCGAGTTTCCCCATCCTGATGCGCTCGGAATTCGGCATGCCGCTCGCGCGTGCCACGGCAGCACTGCTCGTCATGCGCCTCCTTGATCTCCACGCGCTCATGGCGGCGGCTGGCATCGGTTTGGTGATCGGCCAAGGCATGGCGATCTGGGCGGTGGCCTCGTGGCTTCTATTCGTCCTCGCCCCCCTGCCTCTGTTCGCCTTGAAGGGCCCGATTCTGCGGCTGGCGTCACGCCTGCCGAAGCGTCTGCGCGGCCTCCTGGACGAGGTTGAGCGCGGGCTGCCGACAAGTCCGATCGCGTTCTTGCGCGCCTGGGGTGCCACTCTGGTGAACTGGGGCGTCAAGGTGGTGGTGCTGGCCTGGGTGCTGCGCCTCATGGATATCACGCCGCTGGCTGCCAGTTTCGGCGGTGCGCTTGGCGGAGAACTCTCTTCCGTCCTGCCGATCCATGCGCCCGGCGGCGTCGGCACCTATCCGGCCGGCATCGTCGCCGGTGCCTTGTCCTTCGGTGCGGAGGCCTCACCCGCCGCACTGGCCCAGATCGGCAAGGCGGCCGTGAACGCGCATCTTCTTATTCTGATCTCGGCTTTCGTCGGGACCGCGCTGGCCGTCTTGATCGCTCCCTCGAAGCCGCAAGCCTGAAACGAAAACGGGCGGCTGTGGGCCGCCCGTTTATTGTTGTTACTGGAACGCCGTCTCGAAGAAGCTTCTGAGCTTGCGGGAATGCAGCTTCTCGGTCGGCATGGCGCCGAGCTTTTCAAGTGCGCGGATGCCGATCTGCAGATGCTGGCTGACCTGCGTCTTGTAGAAGGCGGTCGCCATGCCGGGCAGCTTCAGTTCGCCATGCAGCGGCTTGTCGGACACGCACAGCAGCGTCCCGTAAGGCACGCGGAAGCGGAAGCCGTTGGCGGCGATGGTTGCCGATTCCATGTCGAGCGCGATGGCGCGCGCCTGCGACAGGCGCTTGACCGGTCCGCGCTGGTCGCGCAGTTCCCAGTTGCGGTTGTCGATCGTTGCGACCGTGCCGGTGCGCATGATGCGCTTCAGCTCAAAGCCCTCGTAGCCGGTGATCTCCTCGACCGCGTCTTCAAGCGCCAGCTGCACTTCCGACAGTGCCGGGATCGGGACCCAGACCGGCAGGTCGTCGTCGAGAACATGGTCCTCGCGCATATAGGCGTGTGCCAGGACATAGTCACCGAGCCGCTGGCTGTTGCGAAGTCCTGCGCAATGGCCGAGCATCAGCCAGGCATGCGGGCGCAGAACCGCGATATGGTCGGTGATCGTCTTGGCGTTGGAGGGGCCGACGCCGATATTGACGACGGTGATGCCGGCATGGCCCTTCTTTTTCAGGTGATAGGCCGGCATCTGAGGCAGGCGCCCGAGCGCCACGCCTTCCGTCGGTTCGGCATGGCCGACCGGCGTGATGATGTTGCCGGGCTCGATGAAGGCGGTGTATTCGCCGCCGCCATCGGCCATCAGCTTCCGGGCATAGGCGCAGAATTCATCAACATAGAACTGGTAGTTCGTGAACAGCACGAAGTTCTGGAAATGGTTGGCGCTGGTCGCCGTGTAATGCGACAGCCGCGCCAGCGAATAATCGATGCGCTGCGCGGTAAACGGCGCCAGCGGATGCGGCTCGCCGGGCAGCGGCTCATATTCGCCATTGGCGATCTCGTCGTCGGTGACCGTGAGGTCGGGCGTGTCGAAGATGTCGCGCAGCTGCATGTCGGCAAGCCCGCCAGCGGATGCCTCGACATGCGCGCCTTCACCAAAGGCAAAATGCAACGGGATGGGCGTTGCCGATTCCGACACGGTGATCGGCACCTGGTGATTGCGCATCAGGAGCGCCAGCTGCTCCTTGAGGTAATGCCGGAAGAGCTGCGGCCGGGTGATTGTCGTGGTGTAGATGCCGGGGGAGGTGACATGACCGTAGGAAAGGCGGCTGTCGATATGGCCGAAGCTGGTCGTCTCGATGCTGACTTGCGGATAGAAGGCGCGGTAGCGACCCTCGATGGCACCACCCTTGGCGAGTGCTGCGAAGGCCTCGATCAGGAAGGTGGTGTTGCGCTCGTAAAGCTTGGTCAGCGCATCGACGGCGGCCGTCGCATCGGTGAAGACCTGAGGCTGATAAGGCTCGGGGCTGATGGAGTTTTGGGGTGCTGGGGACAAGATTCGTGTGTTCATGGCGCATTATAGGAAAGGAAACTTGACAAGCAAACGACGTCATCGGTCGAGCATCAAGATTTCTTCGGCGCCCAGTTTGGCCAGCCCCGCGTCTGTGGACGGATGAGGCGGCCGGTTCAGAAGGTTGGGCGGCAGCTGTTCAGGCCGGTCGGCGCGCAACTGGCGACGAGGCCGGACGACATGTGCCGGATCGTCGGCTGGTTGCTGACGACGAGCTGGGCAAACATGAAGGCGAAAAGCGCCATGCTCAGCGAGATGATGGTGAAACGCCGTGCCAGCTTGGCCATGTCCTTGCTCCTTTCTGATCCGTTGATCAAGGTTTAGCGGAGCGGCGCTGAACGCGGCCTGATCTGGCGGTTCATCTGGCATTCAGAAGGGTTAACCGAAATCGCTCGCCAGCCTGAAAAGTGCTCTTTCCTTCAGCTGGCACCGCGTCGTAAAGGAAGGCGACGGGCACCGTCCCGTCCAGCTTCTCCTTCCCGAACGGCTTCGTGCATGGTGCACCGTCACCGTCCGACTGCCGTCCCGGCAACAGGGTTTCACCCATGAAAGACAAGAATGAAGGCGCCGTGCGTTTCGGGCGTATCGCCGCGACACTGGGCGTCAAGGACATGGACCGGGCCACGGACTTCTATGTCGGCCTGCTCGGCTTTCGAAAGGTCTTCGAGAACGGCAATCCGGTCGGATTCGTGATCCTGCAGCAAGACGATGCCGAACTGCATCTGACTCTTCAGAAGAACCACAAGGCCGCCGACTTCAACATTGCCCATATGATGGTCGAGAACGTCGACCGGCTTCATGACCTCGTGCAGGGGCGCGGGCTGAAGGTTGTCAAGCGGCTCCAGGACAGGGATTACGGCCTGAGGGCATTCGTCTTCGAGGATCCTGACGGCAACCGCATCGACGTAGGTCAGCCGATCTGATCGGTGTCCGACAATAGAGAAGGGGCGCCGGTTACCGCCAGCGCCCCTTTTTTCTTTGAATCGTCATTCGCCTTAGAGGCGCGTCCAGGTCTGGCTCTTGCAAAGCACGGCCATGACGCAGCCCTTCATCTTCAGCGAATTGCCGGAGACGGAGCCGGAGCCGGAATAGGTCTTGTCGGTTTCCGGGTCGGTGATCTCGCCCTTGTAGCTGTCGCCGCTGCCGGCCATCTTGCCGATCTGCTTGCCGCTATGCTGGCCGCTCTTCAGCGTCACGCAGAAGGAACCGCCGCAAGGCGCGATCTGTGCCGTGGCACCCGACGCTGTCTTCCAGTTGCCTTCGATGGGTTCGGCGGCCTGTGCTGTGAAGGCCGAAAGCGCGAGGGCTGCCGCAATGATGATGGAACGCATGGTCTAATCTCTCCTCCCGAGATGATGGTCCTCTCCCGTGGTCGGAGACGGTCCTCTCCGCAGCCGGCCCAACGGTTAAGAATTATCTTACGCACACGTAAAGGTAAAATGCAATCCGCGCCGTAAAGGCATGCGTGGAAAGCCGCTAAGCACGGGAAATACGGCACTTTTCCAAATTGGCTTCCGAAATCGTGGTGAAGAAACGGTTGATTTGCCAGCGTGAAGCATTCGTAAATTTTTCGCCGAATGCCTTGGGTTGCAGGGGAAGTGATACTTAACGGAATCCGAAGTTTACGAAGCTTTTGTACTTTGTTTTCAGCAAATTAAGGATGCATTTTAAGCGAGTTTTGAAGACCGTTTGGCATAGTGAACCCATCAAACGAGCAGGGAAAAACCCCGCCAAACCCGACCGAAGCGAGAATGACCGGACAAAGATCCGGCGCCGTTCCGGAAGGGCCCGCAAGGGAAAACAGGGACGACTGAGAAACTAGGCAAACAGGGACAAAACCAATGGCACGCTTTGAAATGCACAATTCCGAAAATGCCACGATGGGTGGCGAAACCCGGGCTGATGTCTTCCGCGACATGGGCTTGATGTATGCGACCGGCCGCGGTTGCCCTGTTGACCTGGTGTCGGCGCACAAGTGGCTGAACATCGCTGCGATTAAGGGCTGCGACCGCGCCGCCGAGCTGCGCGCCGATCTCGCCCAGACCATGAGCAAGGTCCAGCTCGCCGAGGCGCTTCGTGCCGCCCGCGAATGGATGACCATGCACTGACCAGTTCCGGCCGCGACCGCGGCAGGAGAATCACAAGAATAACCCGAGTGGGGAACGTGGCGGGGACCTTTGGACGGGGCCAGGGCCAACACTTTTCAAGACCGCGACCGGCAGGAACAAGGCCGGCGCGGTCTTTTTCATTGGGAAAGCGTCAGCCGAGCGCCTTGAGCACCTTCGGCAACGCCTCTTCAAAAAGATCGATATCGGCCGGTAGGCCCGTCGATACGCGGATGCAGCGATTGAGCGGCGCGACGCCCGGCATGCGGATGAAGACGCCGTGTTCCATCAGCCCGTCGACGATGGCGCGGGCGAAGACCCCGTCGCGCCCGGCATCGATTGCCACAAAGTTCGTCGCCGAAGGCAGGGGCTTCAGACCATTGGCCGCTGCTATGCCGGCGATACGGTCGCGGGATGCCTTGATGCGCCCCACGACGTCGGTGAGATAGGTCTGGTCCGCGAGGGCCGCGAGTGCGGCCTCCGTCGAGAGGCGTGGCATGCCGAAATGATTGCGGATCTTGTCGAAGGCGGAAACGGTGCCCGGCGTGCCGATCCCGTAACCGACGCGGGCACCCGCCAACCCATAAGCCTTGGAAAATGTGCGGGTGCGGATCACGTTCGGCAGGTCGATCAGCGCATCGGCGGCCGGGATCGAGCCTTCCGGTGCCGTTTCGCTATAGGCTTCGTCGAGAATGAGCAGGGTGGTCGAAGGCAGGGCACGCGCGAAGGCGTTGATGCTGCCCGCATCCCACCAGCTACCCATGGGATTGTCCGGATTGGCGAAGTAGACCAGCGGCGCATCTTCCTGGCGCACCAGCGCAAGGAGGGCATCGAGATCTTCGCGGTCGTCGCGATAGGGGGCAGTTACGAGACGCCCGCCAAAACCGTTTACGTGGAAATTGAAGGTCGGATAGGCGCCGAGCGAGGTCACAACCGGCATGCCGGGCTCGATGACGAGGCGCACGATGAGGCCGAGCAGATCGTCGATGCCTTCGCCGATGACGAAGTTATCCGGGTTCAGGCCAAGATGGGCAGCCAGCGCCACTTTCAGCGCATGGTTCTCCGGATCGTTGTATTTCCAGATTTCTCCGACCTTCTCCGCGATCGTCGCCAGCACGGAAGGAGAGGGGCCGAAGCCGCTTTCATTTGCTCCGATCCGGGCGCTTACAGCAAGACCGCGTTGTCTTTCAATGGCTTCGGGTCCGACGAAGGGAACTGTTGCGGGAAGGGAGGCAGCAAGCGGCGTGAAGCGGGAAAAGGCGGTCATTGCGAAGCGGTTTCCGACGGATCGAGATCAATCCGCTCACCATAAGAAGGCCAGCAGCAGACGCAAGGCCGGATCTGCCGCGATCGGATCGCTGCAGAGCGGCGGCGTCAGCGCCCGAGCCTTGCTCCATTACCATTCTGGAAGGGCTTGATTGGTGCCTTGATTTCCTCGCCAAGCATGAAGTCGGCGCGAACAATCCGGTGCAGCATGTGCTCCGAGATTGGGGCAATGAACTTTACGCCGACGCGGTTGCCGTTTCGATAGGCTTCCGCGCAGCCGATCCGATCGGCAAGGCCGACGATCTGCAGGTAATAATGGGAGGAGAGGCCGATGGCCGTCGTCAATTCGATCGCGGCGCCACCCTGCGAGATGTCGACCACTTCACAGCTGCGGATGGTGATCCCGGTGAGACCTGGGCGCACCGACATGACCTTGGCAGGGCGGCGCACATAGAAGCGCTCCCACTTGCGCTCGTACATTTCGGAGCGGACCCCAGCCAGATGCGTTGCATTCTCCATCGCCATGTCCAGCTCTCCCAATTCGTCTGCCTTGCACAGTGGAGATGAATATTTGCGTTCACATCAATAAGTTCGATCAAGTTTTAAGTATCGTCGAATATTCGGCTACAGATACGCTTTCTACCTACTTTGCCTGGGTCACTCGAGGATTTTTTCTGCTGTTCGATTGTCGCGCGACACTGCCTCCAAGCCCATCACTGAACTTGGCCGGACGACTGATCTGGAAGCGCTGTCAGTGGCTCGTCTCGAAGGACAGTCGCACCACATGGTGGAGGAATTCCGGATCGATCAGCATGTTGAAGCCGACGGTCAGCTTCTCCGCTTCGCGACGGATCAGCGTGCAGCCGATGTCGTCATGGATGCCGAGGATCTCGAGAAAGAAATTGGCGGGAACCTGAACGTGAGGCGAAACATCGAGTTCGGCGCCGTAGAGCGAAATGGTCCGGATGAGGCACCGCTGGGACCGCGCCATGCTGAGGTGATGGCCGACGAATACGATCTTGCCGGGCCGATCTATCCTGAACTTCTCGAAGACCAGGTCCCGAGGAACGTCGGATTTTGCGTCAGGTATCCTCTGCAAGGGCATGTCACCCTCCTACAGCGCCAATTTTCAAGGAGAGGTTACCGCAACTTCGTTACCGGATCGTGCAGAGACTTCTTAGAAATCTCGGAGTTTGCGAATTTCCCTGATCTGGCAGTGGTTTCGCCGCCCGTGCGGATGTTTCATTTCGAACGCCGGTGTCAAAAAAGCATTGCATGGCAGGTGTAAGGGCGACCGGCCCGGGGTGTTTTTCCCCTTCGCCAGGAGCCGTTTCCATGAAATCCTTTCTTGTTGCCCTTCTCGCCGCAGGCACAAGCCTGGCGGCACCCGTTCCTGCCTCAGCCTACGAAGTGCAAGAGGTCGCTCCGACCTTGCAAACGCCCGTCCTGACGGAGGCGGATATGGATGCCGATGCCGACGATCCGGCGATCTATGCCAACAGTGCCGATCCGGCCCGCAGTCTGGTCATCACCGCCGTCAAGAACGGCGGCATGCGCGTATACACCTTGAAGGGCGATCTGGTGCAGACGCTGGGCCCGTCGCGCGAAGACGGACGCATCAACAATGTCGATCTGGTCTATGGTTTCACGCTGTCGAACGGCGAGACGGTGGATCTGGCCGTGGGCAGCGATCGCGGACTGGACATCATCCGGGTCTGGCGCATCGACGCCGGTGCTGCCAAGCCGCTGACCGAAGTGACCGATCCCGCTGAGCCAAGGGCATTCCCGACCCGCCCGACCAAGGATCAGAGCGGCACCGAGGAAAACCCGGTCGATGACCAGAACACCGTCTATGGCCTGACCGCCTGGACGGATCGTACAACCGGCAAGACCTACGTCGTCGGCACGCAGCGTCATCAGCCGGCAATCGGCGTTTTCGTTCTTGAAGCCCTTCCTGAAGGCAAGGTTGCGGCTCGTCTCGAGCGTACAGTCATGGTTCCCGCAATCCACAAGGGGCAAGACCTCTTCCAGGAAGCGGAGGATGAGCCACTGAAGGACTGGAACAGCCAGTTCGAAGGCAGCGTTGTGGATGCTACTACCGGCATGCTCTATGCCGGCCAGGAAGATGTCGGCATCTGGAAGATCGATTTGAAGTCGGACGCCGCGCCCGAACTTCTCTACGAAACCCGTGGTTCCTCCGAAAGCAGCTTCAACAACAAGAACAGCGTCATCGCCCGCGATGTCGAGGGTCTGATCATCTATTATGCCGAGGACGGCAGCCGGTATCTGATCGCTTCAAGCCAGGGCCAGGCCCACGGCGATGCCGTTGCGGCAGACGTCCCCTATGACGACAGTTTTGCCGTGTTTGCGATCGGCGAGACGCTGGAGCTCAAGGGCTCTTTCCGCGTTTCGGCAAAGGATGGCATCGATGCCGTGCAGGAGAGTGATGGCGCCGACGTGCTCTCTACTGGGCTGCCTGGCTTCGAGAGTGGGCTCTTCGTCAGCCAGGACGGCTATGCCGGCGACCTCAACGGACTCGATGGCGAAACGCCCCAGACCAACTTCAAGTTCGTCGACTGGAAGGAAATTGCCGAAAGCTTCGATCCGCCGCTGATGGTAACGCCGAAAGCCGTTGATCCTCGCCGTTGAGCAGAGTGCGGAACTCCGGCGGTCATGGTGAAACTTGACCGCAAATCGCCACAAAGCTACGCCTTGCTGTAGCTCTTCGCTGCCGGTCTCCCGGCAGCGATTCTTTTGCCGGGGCATGCTGCAAGGATGAATGACGTGACGGGACGACTGGTGATTGTCGGGGCAGGGCAGGCGGGTTTTGCGCTTGCCGCAAAACTGAGGGCCCTGAAGGACGAGCGCCCCATCACCATGATCGGCAACGAGCCAGTGCACCCCTATCAGAGGCCGCCGTTGTCAAAGAAGTATCTGCTCGGCGAGATGAGCTTCGATCGGCTGCTCTTCCGTCCAGACACCTGGTACGCGGAAAACCGGGTAGAAATTCGCCTCTCGACACCTGTCGAGGCCATTGATCGCGCCAACCGGCTCGTTCGCCTTTTCGACGGCAGTGAAATCCCCTACGAGACGCTCGTAATTGCAACGGGTGCCACCCCGCGGCGCCTGCCGGCGGCCATCGGAGGAGACCTGGGGAGCGTCTTCACCATACGCGACAAGGCCGACGCCGATCGCCTGGCAACCGAGATGAAACCGGGGCGCCGGCTGCTGATCGTCGGTGGCGGTTACATTGGTCTGGAGGCAGCGGCCGTCGCCCGCAAGCTTGGTCTGGACGTCACCCTGATCGAAATGGCCGACCGGATCCTTTCCCGAGTGGCCGCATCCGAAACGGCCGACGCCATCCGTGCGATCCATGAGGGCGAGGGAGTCCTGATCCTCGAAAGGACCGGTCTGACCCGACTGATCGGTGATGAGGGCCGGGTAAAGGCGGCGGAGGTGTCGGATGGCCGGGTAATCGACGCCGACATGGTGATCGTCGGCATCGGCGTGATCCCCAATGATCGCCTGGCGGGGGATGCGGGGCTAGAGGTGCAGAACGGCATCGTGGTCGACGCCTTTGGCCGGACAAGCGATCCGGCAATCTTTGCCATGGGCGACTGCGCCGTACAGGACTGGAAGGGGCAGCAGGTGCGGATCGAATCCGTCCAGAACGCTGTCGACCAGGCCGAGGCGGTTGCTGCAGTTCTGGCCGGCGGCTCGGAGCCTTATCGCCCAAAACCGTGGTTCTGGTCGGATCAGTATGATGTGAAACTGCAGATCGCAGGCCTCAATCTCGGCTATGACGAGACGGTGGTCAGACCAGGCGCTCGGGAAGGCAGTTTGTCGATCTGGTATTTTCACGCCGGCGACTTCATTGCCGTCGACGCGATCAACGATGCGAAAGCCTATGTCACGGGCAAGAAGCTCCTGGACATGGGGCGGCCGCTCGATCGCCTAGCGATTGCTGATCCTGCGCTGGATCTCAAGACGCTGATTGCCTGACATAAAGGCTCGGGCAGCTAGTCTCTGACTGCGAAACACAGTTAAAACGAAAGCGGCCGGCGTAAAGCCGGCCTTTTTCATGTTCAATCTGTTGCCGCACCGCGCGAGCTGGTCAGCTGTGTCAGCGCCTTGACCAGGCTTCCGCGCTAGTCGAGGTCGTTCAGCCGTTGGCCGCGCGCTCCAGGATCGGAACGCACATGTCGAGATCATGCGACGCCAGATGCGCATAACGCATGGTCATGGTCAGTGTCTGGTGCCCGAGCCACATCTGGACGCGGCGGATGTCGATGCCACCCTGGACGAGGCGAGATGCGCAGGTATGGCGCAGCACATGCGGCACGACATCCTTGTCATCGGCAAAGCCGACCGCATCCTTGGCATTGTGCCAGGCGACGCGAAAGCGCTGCTGGTCGATCTCGGCAAAGGGCCCGGAATACCGGCGGTCCGAGGCCTCGATGGCCATAGCGGCACGCTGGGTGAGGGGAACGGAACGCGAGCGGCCCGATTTCGTCACCCAGAAGGTCACACGATCCTTGTGCATGTCACCCCAGCGCAGGTTGAGGCCTTCGCTCAGGCGAGCTCCGGTATCCACCAGGAAGAGGCAGAACCGGTAGTAGAGTTCGGAATGCGCCCGGATTTCGGAAAACAACAGGTCTTCTTCATCCTTGTCGAGGAAGCGAATACGGCCCGCTTTCTCTTTCTGGCGCTTGAATTCCGGCAGACTGTGAACGTCTCCCATCTTGTACGCCTTCCGCAGTAGTTTGCTCAAAGCCGCCATCTTTCGATTGATGGTGGCATTGCTGTTACCGCGCTTGCGCAATTTGCCAATCAACTGGTCGAGCATCTCCTGGGAAAAAGTCGAGAAGCTCGGGAAATCAAGGAGATCGTGAAGCTCTCCGATAAAATTGGTTACGTTATATTTGTGGCTGCCATTCATCCACAACAGGTCGCCATACTTGCCGAACAGTTCGCGCAAATTTGTCTCGCGCACCTCGTGCAGGATCGTTCCCTGACTGTATTGATAATGGACCGAATAGTCGGGGACGCCTTTAAAGACGTCAAAACCCTTCACGGCCGGCATTTCCACCTGCATGTATCCCCCAAATGTCCCTTTGGCGAGCACGCGAACGAGCTCACCGCCCGTCCCCACGGGCGTACATATCGTTATACCTTATAAAAAGTATAGTGCAAAACCGCACAAACTTTTCCGGAGTGGCTCGCTTCAAGCCTGTCTGATGCTGTCGATGAAAGGTCCTTCTTTTCGGTCCGGCATAGTTGCCGGCGGCTTAAATCATTGAAATTTCGCAGGAGACGAAGGGACTCCCGAATGCCAGAAAGGGGTCCGGCTGATGAAAAGCCGGACCCCAAACTTTTTTCGCTAATCCGCTGTGGATTAGAACGAACGGGTCAGGCGAACGAAGCCGTCCCAGTTGCTGTCGCCACCGTCCAGGTCAACGTAACGAACGTCAGCCGAAGCAGTCAGGCCAGCAGCCAGAGCGTATTCAACGAGCAGGTCAGCAGCCCAGGCGTCGGTCGAGCTGAAGTCCGTTACACCCGTGACCGTGTCCGTGGCAGCGACGTTGCCGAAGTATACGACCTGAGGCGTGATCGAGAGCTTCTCGGTTGCCTTGAAGGTGTAAGCCGCACCGATCGTCCACTCAGATTCGAAGTCATAACCGGTCGAATAGCCAGAAGCCCACGCACCAGCGATGCCGAGCGTACCCGGGCCGAGGTCTGCCGAGATGACGCCAGCGATAGCACCTTCTTCGTCGCCGAAGTCGTAAACGCCGTTGACAGTTGCGGTGGCAACGCCGAGGGAACCAGAAAGAACGGCTTCGAGACCGACTTCGTTACCGTCGACATATTCATCCGACAGATCGTCTACGCCGAGGCCAGCGGTGAAAGCGTCCGAGGTGTAGGTGTAGGAGATCGTGTTGAAACGAGCGTTGCCGAAGAAGGCGTCGGATTCGCCAGCCAGACCCCAGTCGTCAGCCCATGTCAGAGCGCGACCAACCTTGAAACCACCAACGGTGATGTAGCCCTGATCGAGAGCGACGCCTTCGCGGCCGAGATCGTCATCCTGGGTGGCCTGAATGCGGACGTAAGAACCAATGGTGCCGATTTCAGAGTCATTCTTGGCTTCGAAGGTGATACGAGCGCGGACTTCCGAGTTGTAGTCTTCTTCAGCTTCGTCGAAAGCCAAGTCCGATTCATTGACATAAACCGTTGCACGAACTTCGCCGCCGATCTTGAGGCAGGTTTCGGTGCCGGGGATGTAGAAGTAGCCGGTGCCGAAGGCGTCGCAAACGCGAACGTATTCCATGGGCTCGGGCTCGGCGGCGACGATTGCGTCAGCGGCCTGAGCGCCGGAAACTACTGCGAGAGCAGCAGCGGAGCCGAGAAGAAGGCTCTTGATGTTCATTATTGACCTCCAGTCAA